>CAEZTC010000044.1_pt1 | contig 8454 bp, 8 predicted proteins | sample 7264111 | NCBI WGS metagenome assembly CAEZTC01 (sample SAMEA6813793, study PRJEB35770) | uncultured Acidimicrobiaceae bacterium | biome: Freshwater; feature: Freshwater reservoir; material: water | place: Czech Republic | collected 2016-08-15 | depth 0.5m m | reverse complement strand
TCATGGGGCCTCACCATCTCGACACCGACCATCCCTGGCATCAGGTAGAGCGCGGCGAAATTAGTTTTGCCCAATGCCGTGAAATGACCCAACAGCTTCTTGCCCAAGCTGGAGTAACACCCCCGGCGCGCTCACCCAAAGAGTCCACTTCTGCGCGATCATCTTTTGCCTTTGAACTCAACGACGACATGGTTGCATTCATTCACGATCTGCGAAGTGCAGACATTCCCACTGCAATATTGACCAATAACGTCCGCGAGTTTCGCCAGTGGTGGTGGCCATTGCTCGACTTTGACGCACTCTTCACCACAATTGTGGATAGCCACGAAGTGGGAATGAGAAAACCTGATCCCGCGATCTACCATCTCACTCTTGACCGGCTTGGTGTGAGCGCAGCTCGGGCAGCCTTCCTTGATGACCTCCATGCAAATGTTGTAGCGGCATCGGCTGTGGGGCTACACGGAATTCATGTGGAACCGGACTCGATGCCAGCAATACAGCACGCGCGCACCTTGGCCGGCCTGGCCTAATACTTGACGAGCCCCGTCGATATTTCCCTACTTCACATACGTCAAACTCACGCACCGCACCCCCGTTGCGCCACGATTCACTAGAGCTTGTGCTGCAGCACGCAATGTTGCCCCTGTAGTCATCACATCGTCCACGACACATACACGTTGTGCTCTCATAGGGCGTGCGATGAATCGCGGTTGTTCTAATCGCACTTGGCGTCCTTGACCCGTCTGATGCTCCCCGTTGGCACGCCGAAGCAGTTTTCGATGCGCGATGTGTGTCACTGCCGCACAATGCCGCGCAATCAGTTCGCTGTGGTCAAACCCACGCTCTTTGTGGCGCGTGGACGATGTAGGAGCCCAGGTGATCACATCGATGTCGTTGAACTCCATGATCACTGGACTCAACATCTGGGCAACATCCTTGGCTAGTGACTGCACTCCGTGATATTTCAGATTGATCACCACATCACGCATAGGCCCTACATGGTCATACAGACTGCAAAACGTGACCTGAATTAATGAACCATCGAAACTTGTCAAAGCTTCACTACGGTGTACTGCCATGGCTTCTCCTGCTGCACCGTCACTGCGTCCATTACGTGAACGCTTTGCAGAACGACTGACACGATGTGTTGCGGGACTTGCAGGTTTTGGCATCGGTATTGCATTCTTTGTACAAGCCGATATCGGAGTTCCTCCATGGGATGTATTTCACCAAGGGATCGCGGAGAAACTCAATCTCGGACTTGGGACAGTCATCATTGCAACAGGGTTTGTGCTCCTCCTGCTGTGGATACCACTACGTGTGCGCCCTGGTATCGGCACCATCTTGAATGCAATTCAAATCGGATTGGTGGAAAACCTTGCAGAAAACATCATTCCGGATGCACCCAATGTGCCTACACAAATTGGATATCTCTTTCTAGGAATGCTGAGTATTGCTGCGGGTTCTGGTCTCTATATCGGAGCAGAACTTGGCTCGGGGCCACGTGACGGTTTGATGTTGGGCCTCAATCAGAGATTTGGGATAAGTGTCCGTATCGCACGCACCATGATCGAAGTTGCCGTCATGGTCGTGGGCATCTTCTTGGGTGGCGGAATTGGCGTGGGCACTTTTGTGTTCGCATTTGGCATCGGACCCATGGTGCAGGTCGCCCTTCGAATATTCCACTTGTCGCCGCAACAATTAGATGCAGCGACAAGTGAAGCACTCGAACAATAAGGCGCATAGCGCCGTGGTGATTTAGTAGCGGTAATGCTCGGGCTTGAATGGCCCAGAAGGATTCATGTCCATGTACTCGGCCTGTTCATCGGTGAGCATGGTCAACTTCACACCAAGTGCGTCGAGGTGTGCACGTGCCACTTTTTCGTCTAGATGCTTCGGCAACACATACACACCGAGTGGATAATTTTCAAGGTTATTGAACAGTTCGATCTGGGCAATGACTTGGTTACTAAACGAGCAACTCATCACAAATGACGGATGCCCTGTTGCGCAACCCAAGTTCACCAAACGTCCTTCAGCCAAGACAATCACTGCATGACCATCAGGGAATGACCAAAGGTCTGTACCTGGCTTCAACTCATCGCGAGTTGCACCACTACGCGCAAGTCCTGCCATGTCGATTTCGTTGTCAAAGTGGCCAATGTTGCACACAATTGCGTTGTGTTTCATTCCTGCCATGTGCTCGGCAGTAATAATCGCCTCGTTACCAGTGGCAGTGACAAAGATGTCGGCTTCAGCAAGCGCTGATTCCAATGTGTTGACTTCATAGCCTTCCATCGCAGCTTGGAGTGCATTGATGGGATCGATCTCGGTAACGATGACACGAGCTCCCTGGCCACGCAATGACTGCGCACAACCCTTGCCCACATCGCCGTACCCACAGACAACAGAAAGCTTTCCAGCAATCATCACGTCTGTTGCACGGTTAATGGCATCAATCAGCGAGTGGCGACAGCCATAGAGGTTGTCAAACTTGCTCTTGGTCACGCTGTCATTCACATTGATTGCAGGAAAAAGAAGTTCATTCTTTTCTGCCATCTTGTAGAGACGCTTTACTCCCGTAGTGGTCTCTTCGGTCACGCCCTTAATTGCTGCGGCCATTCGAGTCCACTTGGTGGGATCTTCTTTCAATGAGCGCTGCAAAAGACCCAATACCAATGCAAGTTCTGGATTTGATGCACCGGTGGGATCCGGAACAGCTCCTGCTTTTTCGTATTCCACACCTTTGTGCACCAACAATGTCGCATCGCCGCCGTCATCGAGAATCATGTTGGGCAGATCACCATCGGGCCAGGTCATCATTTGCTCGGTACACCACCAGTACTCCTCGAGGGTCTCGCCTTTCCATGCAAACACGGGAACACCTTGGGGATCTTCCGGAGTGCCATGTGGTCCGATAACCACAGCAGCAGCTGCGTGATCTTGTGTGGAGAAAATATTGCAGCTCGCCCAACGCACTTCTGCACCCAATTCCACAAGTGTCTCGATTAACACTGCGGTTTGAATCGTCATGTGCAATGACCCTGAAATACGCGCGCCCTTTAGGGGCTTTGATGCGCCAAATTCTTTGCGCAACCAGCGCAGACCTGGCATCTCATGCTCGGCGAGGTGAATTTCCTTACGCCCGAACGGGGCAAGACTGAGATCGGCGACGCGATAATCGCGACGTGCAGCAAGAGTGGACATGAAGGCTCCTTGAATCAACCTGACACAGTTGTCAGTTACTTGGTTGACCTGGGCTGGGGCCTGCTGGCGCCTTTCTGATCAGCCCGATCAGGATTCCACCCTAGCGAACAATCAGCTTTCAAATGTGGGTTTGATGCCCAATGACTGGACCAATGATTCCATTGACGCATTCTCCGCATCATTGAGGGTGCGGGCTTCACCAATGAGCATCACTGGAATTCCATCGACCACCGGATATGCGCGGCGCAATCTGGGGTTGTAGAGAACCTTTTCCGACTCGATGTACCACAGTGGTCCTTTGTCCTCTGGACAAGCGAGTATTTCGAGAAGTGATTGGTCGATGCTCATATGTTTCCTTGTTTAGATCGATGTCACCAGTGACAGAACTTCCGCGACATGATTGTCGCATTCATCCCGCGTGGCGGCTTCTAGGTTTAAGCGTAGTAACGGCTCAGTATTGGATGCACGCAAATTGAACCACCAATTGCCACAGTCCACCGTCAAACCGTCAATCCAGTCTTGAGGGAACTGTTGATACACCTTGGCAACCGCTTGCATGACCGCCTCGGCGCTCTCCACACTCGTGTTGATCTCACCACTTGCCTCATAGCGTTCAAAAGGTTGACGAAACTGCGATAACGGCATCTTGGCGCGGGATAGCTCCTGCAACATAAACATCGTGGCAATAATGCCTGAGTCCGCACGGTAGTTGTCAAGGAAGTAGTAGTGCGCCGAATGCTCACCGCCGAAAACAGCGCCGGTGTCGGCCATGACCTGTTTGATATTGCTGTGGCCCACTTTGGTACGCACAGGTACGCCGCCATGTTCAATGATTACTTCTGGCACTGAACGTGAACAGATGAGGTTGTACAACACTGTGGCACCAGGATGCGCACGAAGAACACCTGCAGCCAAGATTGCCGTGGTTGTTGAACCAGATAACCCCCGACCTTTTTCATCCACCACAAACACGCGATCCGCGTCACCATCAAATGCAAGACCCAAGTCAAAGCCGCCACTCAACACACGTGCTTGCAAGTCGCGTTGATTTGCGGGCTGAATGGGGTCGGCAGGGTGATTAGGGAAAGTGCCATCAAGTTCGGGATACATGATTTCAAGTTCAATCATTTGCAAACGATCAAACACCACAGGAACAATCAAACCACCCATGCCATTTGCGGTATCTGCCACCACACGCATCGGAGCAATATCTTCAACATTGATGAAACTCACTACGTGGTCTGCAAACTGATCCAGCATGTTCTGTGTGGAGTAGCTCCCTTGTGTTCCCTTAGCTGTCGGACCATTACCTACCAACACAGCTTTGGCGATGTCTCTGATCTGACCAAGTCCAGTATCTATTCCCACCGGACGTGCACCCGACAAACAAAACTTGATGCCGTTGTATTCAGCTGGGTTATGGGATGCCGTAAACATCGCGCCAGGTGCATTCAGAACTCCTGCTGCGAAATAGACCAAGTCGGTGCTTGCCAAACCGAGGTCAATGATGTTGATACCCCGTGATTGCACCCCGCGAGAAAAAGCCTGCGAGAGAACCTCACCAGTGGTACGCATGTCGCGCGCAACAATCACTGAAGTTGTCTGCACAAACTCAGCAAATGCAACACCAAGCGCAAATGCCACGTCCTCGTTCATCTGGTCCGGAGTTGTCCCCCGCACGTCATAGGCCTTGACGATGTGGTCAAGAACCGCAGGGTCTGTACTCATTAATCCTTGAGATTATCGGGCGAGTCGTCGTGCGCGGTTGATGCATTTTCCGTCACGGACACATTGGGTGGCATTGTGACTCCATAACGCAATCGACGCCGAATCATGAACACCAGAAGCACAATGCCCGCGAACGTTAATAAATAGGAAGACCTATCGAGCAAAGATTCCTTGTAGGCCAAGGTGACATTTTCTGAAGTGGGAACGACAACCATCATGTTGGGCGCGGCCCGATAGATCTCGTCGGCTCCAGTTACTTTCCAATTCGGGAAATAACTGACCTTGACAAGTACAGGTGTACCGATCTTGTCGACGGTAAATGAGATGGCCTCATTTCCCTTTTTGACATTAGAGATAGTCACAGGCTCAATGTCACGTTGCTCAATGGGCGCAGATGGCACCACGACATCAACTTGACGACCAGGGCCGCCCTCCTCGCCCACCTGTCGACTGAGGTCCACTTCGGCATCTACTCGTTGCCACGACTCGGGACCGTCGGCGACAGGAAGAGCATTCCATTCAGATGAATTCTGAAAATAAGAAGTTCCAATCTCTAACCAACGTTCACGAATATCACCATTGCGCTTCTGCACTACCACTGGCTCGACTGTGATGGGTTCCACAAGGGATAAGTCATTGAGTTCAAAGACCTGCCATGGACCACTTGTGGCCACGAGAGTTAACTCAGGTTGCTGACTCGCCTGAGCAATCGCTTCAGGCGTGTAGGCCATGAAGTAGCGAATACCCAACATCTCCATGTGCTCCACACCTCGCGAAGCATCATTGTTGACATAACGCAATTCGCGCACGGGGTTACTGCTTTGTTTCGACATGGCCGCCGCACTTAAGAAGTGATACGGCGTTGTGCCTGCAGCTTCAAAGAACAGACCCTCCATAGACCCGATACAACTATCTGTCCAATAGGGCAACAACATCAACGCCATAGTGGTGCCGTATTTGTTGAGATCTGAATTGTTCTCCCACAGCGCACGACCACATCCATGATTGGGATTTTCTCCAAGCCCTTTCATGGTTTGCACTATTCCGTAGTACTCGGGATACGACGACTTGCCTTCATACCCTTCAAAATTCCACCGCGCCCAACCATCTGAAAAGGCTCGGTGTGGAGGGAACTTCAATGGACCCCACGCATAACTTGTGCCTTGTGCATCGGCAACCAACTTGGCTCCAGGCAGAGCCTGAAAGCGCACGCCAATGACAACCAAACTAAACACGGCGAAAATCCACAACACGGTGGAACCCCACGCTGTGGTACTCACCTTCTGTGTTGACCGACCACGTTCATTCGCAATGACGCGCACAATGTAGGTGAGCACTTCGTAGACACCAATTGCTGCCAACATGTAGCGCAAGAGGAACATAAATGGAAGAACTCTTGGGTTCCACAACAACCCAATGACAGGAATGCCGTTTTGTGCCACTTTCACCGCAACCATCAAGATGGCGATGTACACACCCATCCAGATGCCCAAGTGACGTCGACGCAACACTGACCCCACAAAGCCCGCAATGGAAAACAACACCAACAACACATTCCATGTGGTGCTCAGGGGAAAATACATCTCCCACATGTTGTTAAATGATCCACCGCCAGGCTCTGCTCCATATTTCATGTCGGTCATGAATGCATGTCCACCTAAAAATGGCACCACCCAAAACGCAGACAACAACACAGCGCAGCCCAAAGTGACAATTCCGTATCGCAGTCTTTGGCGATCCAAGCGCAACAGCAACATCACTGCGGCGCCACCAAACACAAACAGCAACACGATGCCATGGCTTAAGGCAGACAAGGCAATAAACAATGCTGCCCATCCGCGGTACTTACCATCATCGAGTCCCCGGGAGAACAAACCAAGACCTACTAGTGCGAACGCCAACGAGATGGAGTGCGAAAATTCTCCCGCCATGGTGGAGGGAATGTTTCCTCCATAAATGGTGAAGCTTTCATCAAGTAAGAAAAACGTGGCGCCAATGACCATCAATTCAGGAAGCGGATACGGCAATTTGGCGATGCGTCCCATGAAGTAGGCGCACCATGGAAACGCAACAAGCCCCGAAATGACTATGAGCTTGAATGCAATGCCATAGGGCAACACCAGATCAAGGGCGACAATGGCAAGAGCGGGTATCACCATGTAAAAGCGATATGCGGGCAACCCTGCATACCAATCCATGCTCCATCCCGTCAGTCGCCATTGTGGAAGAAGCACATCGCGCAGATACGCCGGCCCCCACACATGAGCACCCATATCGCCACCAGTGGGAGTGTTGTTGCGCAACACCAAATCAGGATGCAAGACCGACAAGATGATCAGAGTGGCGCCAAGCACAACAGCGGTAGTACTCATCGACTTTATGGTCTCAACCCATGTGGGTTGGTCGCCCACTGGTGCGCGTTCCTCGTCACCTTCAACGGTGACTTGTTCTGCATCAGTCATAGTGAAATCTTTACCCATCGAAGTTCTATACGAGCATCACCAATGACAACCCCGTTGCATTAAATGCTAGGTGAGTCACAATCGGCAATCCCAATGCCCCTGTCTTGTGGCGCGCAATACCCAAGACCAGCGCAAACACAAACAGACCAGGTATTTCTACGGGCGCCAGGTGAATGAGGGCAAAAAGGAGTGCGGTGAGCACAATGCCTATCGAGGCGCCAAAGCTGCTCACGAGGCGAGTCTGCAATGATCCGCGATACACAATCTCTTCCACAACAGGCGCTCCCACCACTACCACGAGCACCAAGAGCACCGCCCACCAACCAGGCGCCATTGATGCGATGTCTTCTGCACGTTCAGAAATTCTCTCCGGTGAAAACTGTTCAGGAAACAACTGCGCCAATGGCCAGTTCACAAGATTCATCAAGATCAACTGGCTGCCCACACCCAACGGAATTCCCCACCACACGTCACGCATGGAAAACCACGACGCAAATTCACGATGAATAGGTGTGTCGCTGAAGGGAAGAAACCGTGGAAGAAAATAGAGATAGACCGACCACATCGCAAGGACATTCATTGCCAACACCCACATAGGGATGTCTTGACCACTTTGTTGGCCTGTAACGGACAGCACAACGAGCGATGCAAAACTTGCCCCCACATACACAAGAACCCACACGCCCAAGGCATGGAAGCCCTCGGAGCGACTTTCAGGAGTTGTGGGCATTACTAGCCAGCAAGTCGATTGGCGTCATAGACATGCACTCTTTGACGTCGATCTTCCAAATGCCAGCCCGCAGGGGGCTTGAGCCGATTCGCGTGCTGGTCGCAGAGGTCGTAGGCGTGAGGATCTCGCTCTGGGGACAAATTGTCCAACCACACCTGGGAACGGGCGTATTGATAGGTCAACGTGACGGTTGCCTGATGAACGCATCCCTGTCGAGTGCACTGCCTTGCCATGACAAAACGGTAGTCAGTGGCCAGTGTGAAATCGGCGATGCCGAATGAACTCTGCCCCAACCCCGCCGTAGCATTGAATTATGAGCGACATGCC
>CAEZTC010000043.1_pt1 | contig 8581 bp, 9 predicted proteins | sample 7264111 | NCBI WGS metagenome assembly CAEZTC01 (sample SAMEA6813793, study PRJEB35770) | uncultured Acidimicrobiaceae bacterium | biome: Freshwater; feature: Freshwater reservoir; material: water | place: Czech Republic | collected 2016-08-15 | depth 0.5m m | reverse complement strand
GGACAATAGCCATGGCCCTGTTCGTTATCGCGTCATTGGCCCTCTGGTGGGCTGAGGGAAGCGGTTGGAGTAATGCATCATTTCGCGTCTTCTTTATGTTTGGCGCCATCGTGAACGTCCCGTGGCTAGCTCTTGGAACGGTGTATCTCCTTGCTGGCCCTAAAGCTGGTGCTGTGGTCACTCGGTTCCTGCTGGTGTTTAGCGGTTTCGCAATTGGGGTGGTCCTCACTACCCCCATCAACGGCCAGATTTCACCCATGGGAATGCCCGCCGGCAGGGATCATTTCGAGCCACTACCGCGCATCTTGGCCGCAGTGGGTTCAGCAATCCCGGCCATCGTGATTTTTGGTGGCGCTCTTTGGTCTGCCTGGCGCGTACTGCGCGGAGCTAACCCCGCCATGACAAGTGCGGCTACACGTCAAGTGAGTTCGGCACGACGATTAGCAGGAGGCAACATCTTGATTGCAGCAGGTGCAGCCACATTGTCGATGAGCGGCACATTTTCAGGACGTCTCGGTGAAGATCGGGCATTTGTCGTCACGTTGCTCGTCGGCATCGTGATTTTGTTCGCAGGCTTCCTTGTGGCAAGTAATGCCACGCAAGGCGCTACCTCAACGCGTAGCGCTGCACCTTCCCGCTGACATTGCGCGGAAGAGAATCCACAAACAACACCTTTGACGGGCACTTGTACCGCGCCAACTTTGTGCGGCAGTAATCAATAATTGCGTCTTCATCAAGATGTATGCCATTTCGCGTGACTACGTATGCGCGCACTGCTTCACCGGTATGTGGGTGTGGTGTACCCACCACTGCAACTTCAGAGATGTCGGGATGTGCCGAAAGCACTCCTTCAACTTCTGCAGGAAAAACGTTAAAGCCCGACACGATGATCAAATCCTTGGCACGATCAACCATGTAGAGATGGCCTGAATCATCGACAACTGCGATGTCGCCTGTTCGCAACCAGCCGTCGCGAGTAAGCACACGTGCAGTCGCTTCTGCGTCATTGAGATAACCCGCGAAAATATTTTCACCGCGAATCCAGATTTCTCCAGAATCACCCACCAACACATCTCCGCCGTTTTCATCTACGACGCGTAGTTCAATTCCAGGAACGGGTCGACCAATAGATCCAGGTATCCATTCCATGCCGATGGATGTTGTGACTACAGGAGCTGCTTCGGTGAGCCCGTATCCCTCTTGAATTTGCAAACCGAATCGAGCACTGAAGGATTGACTGATTTGTTCGGGAAGTTTTGCTGCACCGGACAACGCAAGTCGTATGGAGCTAAAGACGTGTGGTGATTCGTGATCGAGTTGACCAAGTGCAGCCCACAAACTGGGGGCGCCTGGCAAGACGGTCACACCACGCTCAGCAATTGTCTCCATAGTGGACACAGGATCAAACCGCTGCACAAGAACCAAACATGCACCGCCAGCCAATGTTGTTCCAATCACCACATTGAGACCAAAGATGTGAAACAGAGGCAACACACCGAACACCACATCTGTGGGTGCGATGTGTTCGGCCACGTTTGCTTGACGAATGTTCGTCAACAAATTGTTGTGAGTGAGGATTGCAGCTTTCGGAGAGCCCGCTGTGCCACTTGTAAACATGTACACAGCAGGATGAGATGCTTCGACATCAACCACCGCCGCAGAATCACCGGTAAGAAATTCATCAATTGTCTCGGCACCTTCAATGACATGACCTTCGGTGGCAATCACAATGCGCACCGCTGACGTGGTGACCGAGGGGATGTTCTTCCATGCTTCGTATGCGGACGGCTCAATGATTGCCACGGTGGGCGTGACGACATGGAGTTCGTTTTCAATTTCTGGTGCAGGACTCGTGGGGTTCAAAGGAGCAACGATTGCTCCAATGCCAATAGCTGCCAGATACGACACGATGAAATAACGACTGTTGCCGCACAGCAACACCACAACGTCACCTTTTTGAACACCGCGTCGAACTAGTGCCCCGCGCATGGAGCCCACTTGTTCTCGCAGTTGTTGATATGTGGTGCTACGACCACGACTAATCAATGCCGTGCTGTTTCCATCATGACCTTCAATGATCTGTGAGAGGTTCATGAATGATGCACTTCTTTCCCTATCGCAACATCAAAAGTTGAACGATGCCCGCAGCGAAGATAACTCCTAGAAGAAGGGCAATAGACAAGGTGGTTGCTGGACGCATTGGTTGAACCTTACTTGGTGGAACGGAGGGTCACGGACGAGGTGGAAATCTCGCTATCGCCTTGAAAAACAAGTACTTCATCGCCTTCTTGGAGACGCAAGGCTTCGGCGGCCGACCCACGATCGATCGCCAATGCAATCATCCCGTAGGAGTCCAACACGGCACCTATGGCACCGCCATCGATCTCAGCAAAATGTGTGACGAGACGTGCACTGCGTACATCGTCCCCCATCACCAAACGAAAGACGTCGCCCATGTGGGCAACATCTTCGGGTCCAATGTTGAGTTGGCAATTTCCAAACACATCAACCCATGCCACTTCACAGTGCAGACCTTCACCATGCACAGGATGATTTTCCTGCGTAGGGATAGGAACTAACCCGGGCATAAGCGAGGCAACATCAATCTCGCGGCCCACATCTTCTATCGCACCGCCGTTTGCCAAAAATGCCGCAACGGGTGCAAACACATCACGTCCTGCAAATGTGGCGCCATGGCTAGGCAGATGTAATTCAGTGTTCGTCAATTCAAAAGAGCGTTCAGCTCCACCTGCAAACGCAACTGCTGGTCCCAACAATCCATTATCAGGACCAAGAAAAATGCCACGACCTTGCGCAACTTCTACAGCAATTGCCCGTCGTGCAGATCCCACACTTGGGTCAACAATTGCGACAATCACACCATCTGGCACGTATTGGATTGCTCGTGCTAAGGCAAGTGAACCTCCACGAACATCGAATGGTTTCACACCATGTGTGAGGTCGATAACGCGCGCCATAGGTGCAATATCTGAAATCACACTTTTCACCACGCCCACGAATTCATCGTTCAATCCGTAATCGGTGAGCAACGAAATGTGATGAGTCATAGGTTCACGATATTGAGTGTGTGGGCACAGTTGTTACTGATTCTCAAGTTTGAAGAAAACGAAAGGGGCCGGTGCCAACCCCCCGACGGCACCGGCCCCTTCGGCGCAGCCCTTGCGGGGCGCGACTCCCATCGATGGTTTCCCATCTCTGGTGACCTGTGTCACAAAATGTACACCAAGGTCCACCAGAAAACGAAAATTTGCAGAAGAAATTTTCAGAAATTTTTACGACAATTCGCGAGTCATTTCGGCGCTGCGTAACGCTGCGGCCGACACGACTTTGTTCACTATTTCACTAATTCCCGCGCGCTCGAATTCAGCCAATCCTGCTGCTGTTGTCCCGTTAGGGCTACTGACCTTGTGACGTAATTCGGCAGGCGAATCTTCTGATGCGTAAAGGAGCACACCTGATCCTTTGAAGAGCTGGCGCACGATGGCATCGGCAACATCGGGGGCAAGTCCATGCTCCACGCCCGAAGCCAACAGCGATTCAGCAAGACGAAAAACATACGCGGGACCGGATCCTGCAACTGCAGTGAACGCATCCATCTGATCTTCTGCGATACGTACCACCACACCCACTGCACGCAGCAGTGATTCAGCCCAAGCGATGTCTTCGTCTGTGCATGTTGCACCAGGACACACAGCAGTAATCCCCTCACCCACAAGTGCCGGTGTATTCGGCATCGCTCTGATGACAGCAGTAGTAGGCGACGACGCCTGTTGTAGTCGCGCTACAGAAATCCCTGCAGCAATAGACACAATGCGCGTCACTCCCAATGAGGCCAATTCGGTACATACCCCTGCCACATCTCCTGGCTTGACTGCAACGAGTGCCCCGTGGCCTGCAACGACAGTGGCACTAGTGCGCACACCATGAGTGGCCTCTAATTGAGCGCGTTTATCGTCATTGATTTCGACCACGGTGATGTCGCTGGGAGTCCAACCGCCTGCAATGAGTCCACCCAACAATGCAGAACCCATGTTTCCGCCACCAATAAGAACCAGTCGAGCCTCGCGAGATGTCATAGGTGGAGACTAACGGCGAGTGCCAAAGCGAAAGCGGCTTCCCCGACCGCTTCGCTTCGACGAGGACCATGTGGATGCTGGTTCCACTGTCTGGGAAATGCCTGTGCGTGGGATTATTCGGCGAATCGACTTGCGAAGCCAATACGGATAATGACTGGGAAAATTCGTTCCACCGCCGCATACAGCGTGCCAATAATTCGATCAAGCTCTTGCTCACGCAACAGCCCCAATGGCAATTCTCCACGCAAGAAGATTGCGTCCTCTATACCTATGGAGAAGTGAGCACCCGTCAATGTTTCATTACGACGAAGAAGATGTTCATAAAGCTGTTCTGCATTCTCTTCTGGTGCAGGCATCACGTAAGTCTCGTAGCGCAAAGTGCGTTGTCCCAGTGTGATCCATACGGTGGTGAATTCTTTCTCTTCACCGTGAAGACGCACATACCAACGGCGCTCGTCAGGTTCACCACGATCAATCGCAACAATCGCGTCATTGCGCTCTTTCATTGCATCTAGCCAAGTGGTGATCTGAGTCTCTAGAGACTCCAGTTCATGAAAACCAAATAACTCGCTCATGAATTACTTGCACACCACTCGATCGCGGGATGTGAGATCTGAATATGTGCGGCGCAAACGCGCTGCCGCAAAGCCCCATGTGTAGTGACGTGCTCTTTCAGCGGCGGCCGCTGACATACGTTGCGCCACATGTGGGTCCGTCAAGATGGTGTCAATGTGGCGCGCAAATACATCGGGTTGACGGTCCGCAACCAAGTAACCCGTGCGACCATGTTCCACAATGGTGAGCAATCCGCCCACAGCATTTGCAACAACGGGCGTCCCGCATGCTGCTGCTTCAAGCGCAACCAATCCAAAACTCTCACTTCGACTTGGTACAAGAACAACGTCGGCTGCGCGATAGTACGTGGACAAAATGTGGTGTGGCTGCGGTGGAACAAAACGCACCTGATCACCAAGGCCATGTTCATCAATCAATGCAGACACGCGATCCATTTCTGTGTGGCCTTCTTCGCCACTTGCACCACCCACAATGAGCAATGTCGCATCGCGTCGACCCAAAGCCGCTAGCGACTTCACTGCAACATCTACACCTTTAAGTGGTTGAATGCGGCCCACAAACAACAGCACTGGCCCACTCCCCAGTTCGAGTGCGCGACGTGCACCACCTTTGTCGCCGGGTGCAAAAAATGCATGCTCTACACCTGGTGCAACTATTTCTATTTTTCCTGGAGGATTTCCATAGAGATCCACAAACTGGCGTTCTTCCTCGGTACAACTCACACAAATCGCATCAGAACACCCAATGATCTCTGTTTCGGATTGTTCACGTAGTTGTGATTCTGGATCTCCACCCAAAGCCTTCACACGCGCAAAGGTATGGAAAGTACTCACTAAAGGCACGTCAAGTTCGTGCTTTAGCAAATGTCCACTGAGTCCGCTCAGCCAATAGTTGGCATGGACAAGATCTGTGCCGCCATTGCGGGTGATGTGATCGAGAACTTTGTCAGTGAATTCAGGAACTACTCCAAAGAGTTCTCCCTTATCGAGATCAAAATCTCCGGCATCAATGTGCACCACTTTGTGGTTCGGCTCGATATGGATCTCGCGCGCCGCATCACGACTTGTAGCTCGGGTGTAGGTAGTGCAGTCCACTCCTGCATGAGCCAATGCAGAGACAAGTTCGCGCACATACACATTCATTCCACCACCGTCTCCAACGCCGGGCTGAGCCAGCGGAGAGGTGTGAAGCGAGAGAACAGCGACACGTTGCATGCAGGTGTCAACCTATCTAGGGAGTTATTGATTCCCTTCAGTGGGCTCTGCGGGCCCATTGGCAATAAGGAAGGAGCGATATACCGACAACAAACTTTGTTTTTGCTCTGCGCTGAGATACTCATCGGCGGTGACTGCTTCGACCACCGAGCTCACCTCAGGTGGCGTGCCATCGAGAATCCCTGCCCGCACATACAACGTCTCGGCGGAGATCTCTAGTGCGCGCGCAATTTGCTGCAAGATATCGGCTGAGGGTCGACGAATGCCTCGTTCAATTTGCGACAAGTACGGATTCGAGACGCCTGCTGCGCGTGCAAGATCACGAATACTTTTTTGTGCATTCTCACGCTGCAGACGAATGAACTCGCCCACGTCATGCAAAGCATCGCCAGGAATCTTTGGCATCGTGGTCACGAATCCTTTACAACAGACCCTGCACCACTCTCGCGAACCTTCTTCACAAGTTCAGCGGTGAGTGCATCAATCTGATCAAACATTTCATGTCGCATCTGGGAACATGTTTTCTCAAACATCTCCAATGATCCGCCAAGTTCTTCTAATGACTTGTCATCAAGAGTGTCCATCATCTCGAAGGAGTAATGCTCACATACTTGATCAAGTTCCTTCACCAAATGGTGATCGGCAGGAACATTGGTCTCACGTGGAGGACGTGCACTTCCCCCACCGTGTTGTTGTCCAAAAACTTCAGCAAGTCGTTCCTCTAAGGATGCAGTAGGAAGATCAGTTCCTTGAGTGCGTCGACGCTGTTCATCTCGAACAAGATCAAGTCGACCTTGTGCCAATCGACGTACAAAAGAAATCGCATCTTCTTCGGCTTGTAATGCTTGACGACGCGCGCGGATATCTGCCACTGATGATGGTGTGTTCTCTGACATCACATGCCTCCAGATACTGGCGGTAACACCGCTACCTCATCATTATTGTGCACCATGTGCTCACGGGGCACTTCTTCACCATTGACCCATACTTTGCTCATCTGGACCACCTCAGCAAAGGCAGGACCAAACATCACAATGGCGTTCTGCAATACCTCTTCTACTGTGGCGCCGTCGCATACCGCCTGAGATACCCCAGCGGCCTCACGAGCCTGAGCAAAGAGTCGTAATTGGGCCATACCGAGAGAGTATCGCTAGGACTTCAACTGCACAGAAGGTGCGCCATCGGCAAATTCGCCCACCACGGTCCAACCACCTTGTTGCACCAATTGGTGAGCTACCTGTGAGGGAACCGCTGCAAGAAGACCACCGGAGGTTTGTGGATCCATGCACAGCGCAACGGATGCATCATCTGTGTCAACAACAAGACGTTCGCCTACGTAATTGCGATTACGTGGATCGCCACCAGTTCTATGCCCTGCATCGGCAATGTCGCGTGCACCGTCATACAACGGCAACAAAGAAGTATCAATGCGCAACACCACACCAGATCGATCTGCAATCTCCCAGCCATGGCCTGCTAATCCATACCCCGTCACATCGGTAACTGCGTGCACAAAATCAGCATGTTCTTTCAAAGACTCAGCAGCAGCGCGATTCAAGGTGCGCATGCCCGCGATTGCCACTTGCTTTTGCGCTTCTGTCCCTTGTGCAGTAACCAAACCAGTGCCTAATGGCTTAGACAAGACAGCCACATCGCCGGGCTGTGCACCAGCTTTTCTAAAAATGTGTTGTGGGTGCACTACACCTTGTACCGCTAGACCAAAGATGGGTTCAGGATTGCGAATGGTGTGGCCTCCTGCAATTGTTCCGCCTGCTTGGGCCACTGTGTCTGATGCAGCAGCGAAAATTTCTGCAATCACTTCGCGCGGTAAGTGTTCAGGAAAAGCAGCAATGTTTACCGCAAGCACAACACGACCCCCCATGGCAAAAACATCACTACATGCATTCGCTGCTGCGATTGCGCCAAAGTCATAGGGGTTGTCCACCAATGGCGGGAAAAAATCAGTGGTGCTCACCAATGCCACGTCATCGGTGATCTTGTACACCGCTGCATCATCAAAAGGTGCAAGTCCCACCAATAGAGAGGAATCAAATCCGGTGGGTAACTCTGCGACCATGTCAGCCAGTAAAGATGCGCCCCATTTTGCAGCGCAGCCACCACATGATGTCCATTCGGTCAATTTGATGGCAGGCGCACTAGAAGACATAGACACGAAACTACTAGTTTGAATTCAATGTCCACTGAGCCCACACACCCACCTTCTGTGGATGCTCTTGCTCGTTCGTTGTCTAAAGATGTGCCCCTTCCCCATGCGTTACTCGTGGATTGCGCACGCCGAGCCATTCAATCCCACCCCACTGATGCTGTAAACACCGCTCATCAATACGCCCATGAATTACACAGAAGCCTGTTGGTTGATGTGGTGAATGCAACTGGTGTTCTCTTGCACACAAATTTGGGACGTGCCCCCCTCCGCGCATCAGAGACTTCACGGGCCAACAATGTGGAATTCAATATGTCCACCGGTGAACGCGGATCGCGCCACGATGCTGTGTCACAGTTAATCTCCACACTCACTGGAGCCGAAGCAGCAATTGTGGTGAACAACAATGCGGCAGCCGTGATGTTGGTACTGGCTGCATTGGCTCATGGTCGAGATGTTGCCGTCTCTCGAGGTGAGAGCGTGGAAATCGGTGGCAATTTTCGTATTCCCGACGTGATGGAACAATCTGG
>CAEZTC010000042.1_pt1 | contig 8721 bp, 8 predicted proteins | sample 7264111 | NCBI WGS metagenome assembly CAEZTC01 (sample SAMEA6813793, study PRJEB35770) | uncultured Acidimicrobiaceae bacterium | biome: Freshwater; feature: Freshwater reservoir; material: water | place: Czech Republic | collected 2016-08-15 | depth 0.5m m | reverse complement strand
GATGCTGCAATTGCTGAATTCGGCAGAGTGGACATTCTTGTCAACAACGCAGGTATGTCGCCGTTGTATTCATCGCTTGTAGAAGTCACTGAAGATCTGTACGACAAAGTTCTCGATGTCAATCTCAAAGGCCCATTTCGTCTATCGGCACTTATCGGCACACACATGACAACTCCTGATGTGACAGGGCACATTCACGGTGGAGCAATCATCAATGTCTCATCGACTTCTAGCCAACGCCCCTCACCACACGAGGTTGTATATGGCGCAGCAAAAGCAGCAATCAACACTTTGACCGTGGGCCTCTCGCGTACTTACGGACCACATGTTCGCGTCAACTGCATAGTTCCCGGCCCTTTTCTTACCGACATCTCTAAAGCGTGGGATCTGGAGCAATTCAGTCAGCGCGCAAAGACTGCCTACTCGCTACAAAGAGGCGGACAACCTCATGAAATTGTGGGAGCAGCGCTGTATCTGGCAAGTGACGCCAGTAGCTACACCACAGGAATGCTGCTGAATGTGGACGGTGGGCCCCGATAAGGCTCAGTGCAATTTCTGTTTCAGAAAATCCAAAACCTTTTGCACGCTTTGTTCATCACGTTGTTCGGTCAACACACTGTGATCGCGTTTTGTTGCGGACGGCAGTTCAATTGCAATAAAGGCATCACCCAGTAACTCACGCAGAGTTGTAAAGCGTTCACCCACCAAGTTGTCTTTATCGAAGCGTAAGCCCAACACTTGACAACCTTGTGCAGCGCGTTGCGCCACCACAGCTGCGTCATCAGGCGACAAATTGAGATCTGCTGCTCGTTTTTTGCCCACAGAAAATGGCAGTGACGGCTGAGACAATACGGGAGCCACCATGATGTCATCCACCATCATCCCTAAGGCAAATCCACCAGAGAAACACATCCCAATTGCACCTACTCCTTTGCCACCAATTTCATTGTGGAGAGAACGAGCCAATGCGCGCAACCAAGAAATGATGGGTGAAGTCTGCCCAAGTGCCATCGTGGTGAATTCACGCGAGATGCATACTTTGGCCATTGATGTTGCGATGTATTTGCCTGACACTTCTTGGCCGGCAGTTCCCACGAGGTCAGGCATCACTACGGTGAAACCCGCATTCACCACATCATCGGCAAAACGTTCAACTGCGGGTGTGATCCCCGGAATCTCGTGCACCACTATGACAACAGGGCCAGACCCCTTTCGATATGTCTCGTGCGTAATGGCCGCAGAAGTGAACTCAGATTTTTCCCAAGTAGTTAATGGCATCGTCTATCTCTTTCGTAAGGACTGCAATGCAGACTCAGCTAATGCATCCACACTGAGCTTTAACGGCTCAAGGTCGAGTTGTTGATCTCCCATGGCACCGTGCAAATAACGTGCGTACACGCCCTCTGCAATTACTGCGAGTCGAAAACTCGCAAACGCCTTGTAATAACCGATGTTTGATACGTCATAACCCGTGCGTCGTGCATATCGCTCCACGAGGTGATCAAAACTGCAGAATCCTTCTAGACCTGATGGGTCATTAGTACGTGTCATGGGTTGGCCAGGATCTGTCCAATAAATCCCGACATAACCAAGATCTGCAAGAGGATCACCCAACGTGCATAGTTCCCAATCAAGGACTGCAGCAACAGAGCCATCTTCGATATTGGTCAAACAGTTTCCAAATCGATAATCACCATGGGCGATGGCGACTGCTTGTTGTGCCGGAATGTTGTCGGCCAATCGCACTGCAACTTCTTCAATGGCAGGTAGTTCGCGTGTTTTTGATTGCGCCCACTGCGTAGACCAACGCTTCACTTGGCGCTCTACATAACCCTCGCGTTTTGCTAAATCACCCAGTCCAATGTCATCAATGTTGGCCGCATGCAAATCGGCCAACACATCAATCAAATTCTCTGATGCCGTGAGACGAAGATCAACAGGCAATTGATGTCCCTTCTCTGGACTATCGAGCACCACGCCTGGAACAAATTCCATGACGTAAAAAGGGGCGTCATTCACGTCGGTATCTGTGCACAGTCCCAAGGTGCGTGGCACGGGAACATTTGTTTTTCCCACCGCAGAGATAATGCGATGCTCGCGTGCCATGTCGTGGGCTGTTGCAAGAACATGACCCATAGGGGGACGACGCAAAACAAGTTGAGTGCCTTGTGCATCAACTACACGGAAAGTGATGTTGCTGCGACCACCGGCAATGAGATGGTATGTGAATGGTCCGCGTACACCTTCGATGTTTTCGTGTAGCCACTGTTCAACACGTGCCTCATTAATTCCCTGCATGGGTGAGAACCGTAGTAGCAACTATCGAGGTCGAGCGACGCCAACGACCTTCCACCAACGGATAGGTCCAATTTTCACAACATCACCCGTCTGAGGTGCGTGCACCATGGTGCCATTCCCTAAGTAGATGCCCACGTGGTGAATAGGAGATCCCGTAAAGATGAGGTCGCCTGCCTGGGCAAGATTCTTTGGCACCTTTGGCAATGCATTGAATTGAGCACGTGAGTTACGTGGCAATCCCACTCCTGCTTTACCCCAGGCATACGTAGTTAATCCTGAACAGTCAAACGACTTACCGGGAAGACTTGTGGCGTATCGATACGGCACACCAAGTTGTGTCAATGCTGCACGCACTGCAGTTTGTGCACGTGCAGACACTGCAGGAATATTTGCGTACTTGCGTTGAGTTGCTGCATAACGACTTTGAAATTCTGCGGCTTGACGCTGCGAGTCGGCAAGCAACTGGGCTTCTCTGCGCTGGCGTTCCTCGCGTAACAGATCAATGAGATCGCCTTGCACGGTGGACTGCAATTGTTCATATCGCGCGGACAATGCTTCGGCTGCGCTTTGACGCTTCAACACATTGGCGGCAACGTTTTCCGCTTGCTTACGCTTGCGCTCGAGAACTGTTTGTTTCTTGGTGAGTTCAATTGCAGTTGAATCAAGTGAGTCTGTGGTGAGAGCACCTTGGTTCATTGCAACCGACATCAACTGTCCGCGTTGAAGAGCATCTTGTACGCCACCAGACGATGCCAACAAATTGGTCAACGTGGAATTGCGTCCTCCATGCATGAACTGGGTGACGGCAGAGAGATACAGAGTTCCACGCATCTGGGCAAGTTGAGCTTCGGCGGCGGCAACATCGGCTTGGGCTTGTTCGATTTCAATACTCAACTCAGACTGCAATGTGAGAGCTTCGGCATAGTCCTCGCCGAGAGAGTTCATTTCGTCACCGAGACGCTCAAGTTGGTCCGCGATGTTGGCCGCCTGACGGCGCTTATCGTCAAGTGGGTCAGCCGATGCCCCTGGTGCAGCCAAAGAGGGGCCGAGAACAAGGGCCGTGAAAAGACCACATACGAGGGAGAATTTCCTGGTGGAAACCGTAGGACGTAACTTCACCATGACCCGATAAAGGGTACTTGCGTCACTCCAATGATTGCCGTCGGAACCCCGCAGGCCCTTATTCCACAGGGAAAAAAGTCTTGAGCAGGTCGCTATTCCCACTCGATTGTGCCTGGGGGCTTCGAGGTCACGTCGTAGACCACTCGGTTAATCCCAGGCACCTCGTTAATGATGCGGTTCGACATCTTCTCCAGCAATTCATAGGGCAACCTGGCCCAGTCCGCAGTCATTGCATCATCACTTGTCACCGCGCGAATGATGATGGGGCGACCGTAGGTGCGCTCATCTCCCATGACACCCACACTGCGGATGTCGGCCAACACCGCAAAGGACTGCCAGATCTCACGCTCGAGTCCTGCATCTCGCACTTCGTGACGCACGATCTCGTCGGCATGTTGCAAGGTGGCGACTTTGTCGGGAGTGACTTCGCCAATGATGCGCACACCAAGTCCGGGCCCAGGAAACGGCTGACGCCACACAATGTCGTCGGCAAGTCCTAGTTCGATTCCCACTTTGCGTACTTCATCTTTAAACAACGCGCGCAACGGTTCGCACAATTCAAGTTCCATGTCATCGGGCAAACCGCCGACGTTGTGGTGACTCTTAATGACCGCAGCCGAGCCATCCACCCCACCGCTTTCCACAATGTCGGGATACAAGGTTCCTTGCACCAAGAATTTTGCATCGGTAATGCCGCCGGTGTGCTCTTCAAAGATACGCACAAACAATTCACCGATTGCTTTTCGTTTTGCTTCTGGTTCAGTAATTCCTTGAAGCTTGTCGAAGAATCTTTGACCTGCATCAACATGAATAAGTTCAATTCCCATGCTGCGACGAAATGTTTCAACAACTTGTTCGCTCTCACCACGGCGCATTAATCCAGTGTCCACATAGACACATGTCAACTGTGCGCCAATTGCCCGATGAACAAGTGCAGCAGCAACAGATGAATCGACTCCACCGGACAAACCACATATGGCGCGCTCTGATCCCACTTGTGCACGGATAGCGGCGATTTGGTCGTCGACAATGTTGGCCATTGTCCAGTCTTGACGACACCCCGCAACTTCAACCAAGAATCGTTCCAACAATTGTTGACCATGTGATGAGTGCACGACTTCGGGGTGATATTGCACACCATAAATCTTTCGTGACCCATTTTCGATTACTGCATTAGGGGCATCGGGAGTAGACGCTGTTGTCACAAATCCCGCAGGAGTTTCACTCACGAAATCAAAATGACTCATCCACACGTCATGAGTGTCCGGTGCATCCTTGGCCAGCACCAAAGAAGTGCCCTTTCGCGACAACGTGGCGCGACCGTACTCACCGCGACCGCCTCGAGCAACTACTCCACCAAGCTGTTGCGCAATGAGTTGGCATCCATAACAGATACCCAAGATGGGAATCCCAAGTTCGTAAATCTCCGGGTCAAGTGCAGGTGCGCCATCGACGTGCACGCTCTTGGGCCCACCCGACAAGATGATGGCAGCTGGTGCCTTGGCCTTCACTTCGGCAGCAGTGATGCGGTGCGGGACGATCTCTGAGTAGACCTGTGCCTCGCGCACCCTTCGGGCGATGAGTTGGGCATATTGGGCTCCAAAATCCACCACGAGGACTGTGTCGTGGGTATGTGCATCAATGTGAGCCGTCATGATTTGTATAACCCTAGTTCGCGTGTGACGATAGAGCCGTGCCCCGAATTGTTTCCACCGTCTGTGTCGTTGTTCTCACAGTCTTTCCTTTTGCAGTGTCCTCAGTATCGGCCTCCGACAACAGCTCTACTGTTGACACCACCATTCCTGTTAACGCTGGTACTGGTGTCTACGACCTTGAAAAAGATCCAGATGACTGCATTGGTTTTCTTCCCAAGCCTGGGTGTGGGAAAGCACCAGAACAAGCCGGCGATCGAGGTGGAGCATTGCAGTACTCAGTGTTTGCCCTCATGCTCGGAGGTCTGGGAGTTATCGGAACTGTGCTCGTGCGCAATGTGATGCGCCGCGACCGCGCAATCGCAGAACAGATGACAAAGTCAGATAACTAGACCTCCACCCTCTACGGTTGCACCGTGGGTATTTTCTACGTTCTCGTCAGCGGTATCTCTTTTGGGTTACTGCCATGGTTTGCCCGCATTGCCTATGACCATGGTGCTGATCCTCTCGGCATGTTGATAGCCCGTTTTTCACTCGCCGCAGTGGGGCTTGTGATTATTCGCATGATTTACCAGCGCGGGGTTGCATGGCCACGTGGGAAAACACTGGCCCAACTCATTGGACTTGGTGCAGTGGGGTATGCGGGGCAATCAAGTTTTTATTTCTTTGGAATCGAACGTATTGACATCAGTTTGGCCACGGTGATCTTCTATTCATATCCGGTATTCGTCGTTCTTGCAGGATGGGCATTATGGGGAGCCAAGCCCAGCTTGCGCGTGTCGCTCTGTTTGGCAATTGTTGTAGCGGGCACTGCTCTGACTGCCGGCCAGGTTCGCGCTGGAAGCTTTACTGGCGTACTTCTCATGCTCGGTGCAGCAGGTTGGTACACCATCTACATCGTCGTTGCCAGCAAGGTCACACCCAAAGTAGGTGCGCTCACCTCATTAACTGTGATCATGGTGAGCACTGCTGCTGCGCACCTTCTTGCATGGCCAATACATCAATCCAGTGTTCCCACCGATGCAACTGGTTGGTGGGCAACGGGAGCCGCGGCATTCATCAGCACCATCATTGCAATGGGCTTTTTCCTCGCAGGAGTTGCTCGACTTGATGCCGGAGTTGCATCGGTGTTGAGCACTATTGAACCAGTGGTGTCAATTGCAGTGGGCGTTATTGCTCTCAATGAACAACTCACACCAGTGCGCACACTCGGTGCAGTTGCAGTACTGCTAGGTGTGAGTCTTCTTGCTCAGTTCTCGCGCGCAAGCACGAAATAGAACTCCAAGGCGGCAAGCATTTTTGCATACGCGGCCTCGGAACGTTCTGCACGAGATGTTTCCCACCATGTAATGCGCATTGCAAGCACTGTAAGAAATGCGAGGACTGCTGCGTCGGTGAGTGCAACATGGCCTAGTTCGTAGATGCCAGGGAATGCACCCCCAGGGTTTGTTTGCCAGAACCACAAGAAGTTGGCACTTGGCTGTTGATTTTGAATGTAGAGAGCAAACGGACCAATCACTTGTGACAGCGCGAGCCATGTCAACAAAATGGGTAAGAACAATCCTCCTGCGCGAATCACAAGTAACAAGCGTGGAGTTTCAGATTTGTACGGCAAGATCTGTTCCACATTGACCTTGGACCAGAACTGGGTATTGCGATTCGCACGCACATCATCCACAAATTCTTGAGCGCTTGCACTGAGTGCATTCTTTTGTTTCGACACAGTAAGCCAACGATCGAGTGCGTTGACTGCATCAGAATGGGCAGATTGAGTTATTGACACGTGTTCTCCTATCGAGCGCAATCTTCTTCAAGTTGTTGACCGCTGTACAGCAGGTAGACAACCATGAGGTATGAACCAGAATTTCCGACTGTGAATTGTTGACCGTCGACGGTGACAGTCCGCGCACCCACGGTACGCATTTCAATTTTTTCCAGCAGTGGTGATGCTGATCGGAGGCGAGGCAAAATCTGCCGTGCGCGCGCATCACCGTTGCCGGGCGCTTCACTCGAGTTATATCCGCCCATCACAATTGCAAGACCAGGCTTTGATGCCTCTGGTGCCCAACCACGTCGCGCAATTTCAGCGGCCACTTCAGATTCCACTACGGGTCCACTGTTGGCAACATTGCCTGGCAACTTGATAGCGAATTCCTGACAACTCAATTGAAATGTTTTCTCCGTAGGTGCAGCACCACTCGATGGTGCAGATGTCGTCACAATTGCCGAGCCAAGACCCACTACAAACATCGCCAAGAAAAGATCGGCATAAATCCAACCTGTGCCATCTTCTGATGAATCAGATCGGCGACGAACTCCAAACCTTCTAGCCATGACGCAATGTGCTGTAGAGGCGAATGCGGCGGCAAAGCATGATGAAAAGAATAACTCTTAGAAAATCAGTACGCCTAATTCGTACGAGATTCTTCTCGACGTCGACGCAATGTTGTCGGGATAATCAACGCAGCCAAGATTGCAAATGACACCGGAATGATGATGAGCAAACGAGACGCCAAGGAACTTTGATTCACTTCACCGACTGACACGCCGATACCCAAAATCACATCTTGACCTCGATTGTTCTGGCCATTCAAGACAACCCTGTGGTCACCAGACTCCAATGAATCAGGCAAGAGGAAAGAGCCCTTAATGGCTCCTGTTGTATCAACAGTCAATTGACCCAAACGTGTGGGCGTGGAATACATCCATACATCGACAACATTTCCTGCTTCGTAGCCTTCGGCTTCCACAACAACTTGGTCTTGAGTATCAAGTCGCAACAAGCCATCTGCGTCGAGATCAATGCGTGCACCTTCAGGGCTCATGCCGTACACAGATGCCTCAATTCCTGCACCTGATACAACAAGTGCGTTGTTGCTGCGCGTCAAAGTGGTATCCACTTCTTCACCATCAACCAATGCACCCACTTCTCCTGATGACAACTCAGGCGCTGTGGGTGCAGGGATTGTTGTAGTTGTCGTTGTTGTCGGTGGAACGGTTGTCGCCACTATCGCTGGTGACACAACGGTGGTCACTGTTGAATTCTGACGAGAAGTCTGTGGTGTAGCCACAATATTTGTGTTTACATCTGCGGTGGTTGAATCACTCGCAGGTGCAGAATTCACAACTGGTGCAATCGTTGTTGCGGGTGGCGCCGTTGTGGTTGTAGTTGTCGGCGCCACGTTGCCAACTTCCAAATTAAAGACTGCACTATCTGAACTAGATGCACCGTTATTTGCATCTACACGACGTGCAGTGACGGTGTAATTCCTTGCCGTTGACAACGCAGTGGGTGTACCTGAGATAAGGCCAGTCACTGTGCTGAATGAAAGGCCTGCTGGAAGTGCAGGTGCAATGGAATACGAGGTAACTGCGCCACCAGTGTTGGAGATGGTGTACAACGAACCAACTGCGGAGTTCGTGAGTGCAAAACCACTAGACGATGAGAGCGAGATAGATGGTGCAACCGGAGCACTACCCCAACGAATTATGACAACACCCGAACCACCAGTAGCTCCAGAACCAGTGCGTGCCCCGCCACCACCACCGCCTCTTGCATTCGTTCCAGCGCCTCCATCTTCATTTCCATTTGCAGCACCTAGACCGCCGCCGCCAAGACCGCCACTGGCGCGAGTAGATGTGTTTTCAG
>CAEZTC010000040.1_pt1 | contig 8762 bp, 10 predicted proteins | sample 7264111 | NCBI WGS metagenome assembly CAEZTC01 (sample SAMEA6813793, study PRJEB35770) | uncultured Acidimicrobiaceae bacterium | biome: Freshwater; feature: Freshwater reservoir; material: water | place: Czech Republic | collected 2016-08-15 | depth 0.5m m | reverse complement strand
GCTTGATGTGCCGACAACAATCGCTGGACTTACAGGTGCTGAATTCGCTCGCATTGCAATTGCAAACCCGGCACATGCTCCTTACGGGATTGCTGCACGTGAGGCGTTGCAATCTGTGGGTGTATATGAAGAGGTGAAATCACGATTGGTATTGGGAGAAAACGTTTCAGACACCTTGCGTTTAGTAGAGACCGGCAATGTTGATGTCGCGATTGTCGCGCTCTCTCTTGTCATTGTGGGTGACGAACCTTATGAGTTGATTCCTGAAAATCTCCATGCACCACTGAAGCAATCAATAGTGGTGACAAAGACAGGTGACAATGAAAGCAATGCTCGCAAGTTCATTGAGTTTTTATCTTCACAAAGTGGACGCACTGTGATGGAGTCCTACGGTTTCGTACTTCCCGCAGGAACGAGATAGTCCGTGTTGAACGATTGGTTTCCATTCTGGATGACACTTCGGGTCGCATCAATTGCCTCAGCCATTGCGACAGTTCTGGGAATAGCTATTGCGTACCTTCTTGCCAAAGGAAAGTTTCGTGGCCGCGCGCTCATAGAAGCAATCGTGACCTTGCCTATTGTGATTCCACCCACGGTGATGGGGTATTTCTTGTTGACAGCGTTGGGTGTCAATAGTGCATTTGGTCGTGCATGGGAAAAACTCACTGGTTCTGCAATTGTGTTTACGCCCACCGCTGCTGTGATTGCTGCAACCATTGCTGCCCTTCCTTTTGTGGTGAGAGCAAGTCGTGCGGCAATAGAAGAAGTAGATGACAGAGCCGAAGCCGCTATGCGTGTGGCTGGCCATCCGGAATGGAAAGTTGCTCTACTTGTGACATTCCCACTTGCGCGTCGCGGAATTCTTGCGGGAGTTGCACTGGCGGGGGCACGTGCATTGGGGGAGTTTGGCGCGACAGTGATGATTGCAGGCAACATCCCTGGTCGAACACAGACATTGCCCATTGCAGTCTTTGACTCTGTGCAAGCGGGCGACATCGACCAAGCCAGAAATGGTTCGTTGCTTCTAGTGGGAATTGCAATCGCCGCACTCATTGCTATGACTGTGTTGTCGCGGAGGCGATCATGAGTCTGCATGTACACGTTGACATTGCTGTGCGTGGCTTTACCGTGCACGCCCAATGTGATGTCTCATCTGGAATCACGGCATTCACCGGGCCGTCGGGTGCGGGGAAAAGTTTGACTCTTGCTGCAATTGCTGGGCTTGTACGTCCCGAAAGTGGGCATATTGAGATCAACGGGGCCTGTGTCTTTGACGGTGTCGAGAATGTGCATGTGCGCTCTCAAGATCGGGGCATCGGCATGGTGTTCCAAGCGCCGTCGTTACTTGACCATCGCAGTCCACTTGACAATGTGGCACTTGCAATAGTGGGCCAAAAGAAAAATCTTCGAAGAGACACTGCAATGCATTGGTTGCAGCGCGTGGGTGCAGAACATTTGGCCACAAAGAACACTCGGGAACTTTCTGGTGGGGAGCGTCAACGCATTTCTTTGGCGCGCGCCTTAGTAAATGGTTGCTCGGTGTTGCTCCTCGATGAGCCATTCACTGCATTGGACCGAGAGAGTCGCTTCTCATTGCGACAATTGGTGGTTGAGATTGCGGAGTCGGAGAATCTCACAGCGATCATTGTGACCCACGACGTGGAGGACATTGTCGCGATGGCTACACAAGTGGTGCTCTTTGAGCCAGGGGCAACTCTTGGGATGTATGCCGTAGAGCGGGGGAATCCCGCATCTGCACTTGAGGTCTTGGGTCGAGGCGAAAACCGTCACCCATAAATAGGTCATGAACCACTATTTGGTGGACCAAAGTGCGTAACCTCAATAGTTGCTATGCCATCTTTGCCTACCGCCGCTTTTTCCATCACCCTTGATTGCCAATTGCATAACGTGCCTGGCGCGTTAGGCAAGCTCTGTACAGCTATTGGTGATGCCGGTGGCAACATCGGCGCCCTTGATGGTTTCGATGTACGTGGTCCGGTATTGCGTCGTAATTTGGTGGTGCATTGCCGTGACGTTGACCATCAACAACAAGTTGTGGCTGCAGTGCAGGCATTAAGCGAAGTCACTTTGGTGGACTGGTGGGATCGCACCTTCAAGATGCACGAAGCAGGAAAGATTCACGTTCTTTCCACCGCACCGGTGAACGACAAAGATGATTTGTCGATGGCCTATACGCCAGGTGTTGCACGTGTGTGTACCGCGATTCAGCATGATCCAGGCCTGTCGCACGAATACACCATCCGCAAAAACACTGTTGCAATTGTGAGCAATGGAACTGCTGTGCTGGGTCTTGGTGACATTGGCCCAGAAGGCGCGATGCCTGTGATGGAGGGTAAAGCTTTGCTCTTCAAAGAATTCGGTGGCGTAGATGGTTTCCCTATCTGTATTAACGCGCGCACCGTTGATGAAGTCGTTGAATTTGTCGAGCGCATTGCGCCCACATTCGGCGGCATCAACTTAGAAGACATTGCTGCACCCGAGTGCTTCGAAATTGAAGAGCGTCTTTCAAAAAGCTTGGACATTCCTGTTTTCCATGACGACCAACACGGCACTGCAGTGGTGACATTGGCTGCATTGTGGAACTCCTTGAAGATCACCGGAAAGAAGATGGAAGACCTGTCTGTGGTGATTGCAGGAATGGGTGCTGCAGGAGTAGCAATCGGAAAGATTCTCATCAATGCAGGTGTGGGCGAGATTGTGGGCTGTGACCGTGCAGGAGCTATTTACTCAGGTCGCGGCGAGATGAACTCAGCGAAGGAATGGTTTGCCGTGAATACAAACCCATCGCGCAAGATGGGCTCCATTGGCGACGTAATGAATGGTGCTGATGTGTTTGTGGGAGTGAGCGGACCAAATCTCATTACGGCCGCCGACATTCGTTCCATGGCAAAGGATCCCATTGTGTTTGCAATGGCCAACCCAGATCCAGAAATTCGACCCGAAGCAGCCGATGGTTTGGCAGCTGTAATGGCCACTGGACGAAGTGACTATCCGAACCAAATCAACAACGTGTTGGCGTTCCCCGGAATCTTCCGTGGCGCACTGGATGCACATGCGACTGACATCACCGAAGGAATGAAACTTGCTGCTGCAATCGCAATTGCCGAAGCTGTCTCTGATGCAGAACTTTCTCCAAGTTTTGTTGTTCCCTCTGTGTTTAATCGTTCCATCGTGGAAAAAGTTGCACCAGCAGTTGCTGCGGCCGCCGTTGCCGATGGCGTCATTCGTCAGCGCTAAGACGCGTTGATCTCACGTTCGGCGATGCAATGAGATACGACGAACGGCCAATTGATACAACGCCTGTGCATACATCGGATTTGCCGGCCACTCCTATCCGTGATCGAAACATTCCTGCAACGGCATGGATTGAAGCACCACGTGAGTTGCTTGATTTAGGTGCACAGCTAGACGGGACGCCAGTGGCCGAATATAAGCGTCGTCTTGGACCTTGGTTGTTGTGGAGGGCTGGGCCTGCAAAAGGTGCGCACGCTATGTACTTTGCGTGCCACTGTGATGATCTGCAACAGCAATTTGTCTTACAGCTGTTCCCTGATGGATCTGCTGATGGAGTTGGCCCAAGTGGGCAACGGCACACCAAGTTTCGCGCATGGAAACAAGACCTTCACTTTGCCGACGACTGAATCATCTACAAGAGATTCCGAGCGAGGGCCACTCCTCCTTGAATTGATGACATGGTGTGGGGTCTGGATGGTCGGAATACTCCCTTAAAAAGAATGCGGTATTCCTGTCCACTAGCGCAAGTAAAAAAATGGCAGTGATGCATTCTGTGTGAATGATTACCTGAAATCATGAGTTTCAAAAAATCATCACTTTCCTTAGTTCTCTTACTTGCAACTACGGCAGCGTGCACTCGATCGGCAGAGGGTCAACTTCCCACTCCTGAGATGATTTCCGAATCGTTATTGACGATTACCGAGATTCCTGGTGAGTGGAATGAGAGCCAGCGTCAAATCTTCACGGAGAGAGAACCCGAAAATCCCTCGATCGATCCTTCAATCTGGTGCCCTGCTGCCAAGGAAGTGACGAAGAATTTGATTGAACTTGCGGGTACTTCGGGAGCCGACGTGGAAATGCAAAAGGAGGCAACCTCGGGACCATCTTCAATGATGCGTCTGCAAGCATGGTCAAATTCGGACGTCAATGCGTATTATCGCGATGCCAAGGAGGCAGTGCGAATTTGTGATGGAACAACATCTACTGATGATGTGGGTGTTGTCTCAATTACAGAAGTCATCGAAGGTCGAGATATCGGAGATGAATCCATTAGTTGGCAACAGCAAGTCACACCGCCCTCTGCACTGCTGGAAGACAAGTTTGCAACTACTAGTCGTACAACCATTGCACGATTTGGCGACATCTTGATGGTGCTTCAGTTGGGTGATGTGCAAGCGGGAACAAACAAAGCCATGACCGAGGATGAGTGGTGGTCAATTGTTGAACTTGCAGGACGCAAACTCGACAAGTTGTCAGAACAAGTCCACGATTAAAAGAGACGCATCGTTGAATCGGGTAAACCCCAATGCGTGAATTGAATCCTTCGTGACACTGCGTGTGGGTGCGTTCGGCAAATAACATTTCACGGAACCAGCTCCTGACCCGCGGCTTCCATCTCGCAGCATCCGGGGTTGCTCTACGACATCAATGGTGGATTGTGGAGATTCCCTCAGCCTCCCGATCCTGGGGTCAACGTTCGGTTGTGCGCCCTCGCCGTCCCGTGATGGTTGCCAGTGCACCCACCGCCAAGAGCACCACAGCCCATGCAAGCATTGATGAATTGGTCGTGCCCGTGGTGGGCAGTGTTCCCGCACCGGACACAACTGGTGGGGCAGTCGTTGTCGACGCCGGGGCACTCGTCGTCGACGCTGGGGCGGTGGTAGTCGAGGTTGTGAAGGTGAATGCGGTTTGTCCGCTCACCACGCACTCAGGGTGGTATTCGGATGCCCACGTCATTTTCACGTTGATCGCACGCGTGACGGTGCCCACGAGCCTGACGTGCATCCTTGCGAAACTCGGATACGAGTGGAGATTCAACGAAGCGAGATCGAGGGTGCCGTTTGCGCCGAAGTTCTGTGGGCTAAGTCCAGAGATGGCAGCCCCGCGTGAGTCAACGAATTCGACCGTGCCTGAGGTGAAGTTGCCAACCGTGGGATTCACCAGCGCAAATTGCTTCCATGATGTTGCCGCGCAACGTGATGCGCTTTCACGGAAGTTGCTGATAGGTAGCACGAATCCATTTGCGCCGCAGGCGCCACCGGTTTGCGAGTCGAAGTTCTGAATCTGTTTTGTACCGTCGTGGCCCATCAACCAAAGACAGCTGGGGTCGGCAGGATCGATTTGGACGGTGTACAGGGCTTCAAGTTCGCTGAGAACGAATGTCTTCGGATTGGGCGAGAAGCTGGTACACAAATTGTTGGTGGCGAAGTCGTAGCACTCCACCTGGGAAGTGCCATTTTGGAGCACCACATTGGGCATGAATATCCGCGTGCCGTCAACGTAGGCCTCACCGCGCGTCGTGCCCCAGCCGGCATTGAAGGGGTTGGCGAGCCCAGCCAGGTTCGGGTCAATCGTGACGGTTTGGCCGGCGAAGTCGGTGCACGCATTGGCAGTTGTGCCCGGGAAGCAGACGCCGATGGCGTTTCCGGTGGAGTTCAGGAGCGGAAAGGCAGGCACCGCCGTGAAGGTGTTGGGGGAGAACTTCGTGTTCGGCACAATCGGCCATCCGGTGCAGTTGGTGGGTGTCGACGACACATCAACGCACGAGATTTCGGCGAGACTGTTGGTGTTCGCGGTGCCGTAGATGTTGACGAAAATCCGGTTGCCGACCGCTGCGATGGTCGGCGGTTCCCACGTGCGCCCCTGCACGACATTGTTCCTGGTCACGTCGTAGGGCTGGCCTCCACACGCGCTCTTCGTGGCGAAGTCGAAACAGAGCAACTTGTTGCGCGAGTCGGGGAGTGCGGTGTTGGCCACGCCCGCCACGTAGTTGTACACATACCACTTGGTGCCGATTTTCGTGGTGTTGCTGACTGTGGACACCCTCCAAGGGGTACTGCAATCGAGGTTGCACCCACCTTCGCCATCACGTGAGAGTGGATAGAAGGCGAGAAACGGATTGGCAGAGGTGCTGGCGAGATCGATCTCGACCACGCCTGTCGTTCCACGCGTGCCGCTTGATGTCCTCACAGCCATCGAGTACAGACGATTCGCGATCTTGTCGATGTGAACTGGCGGGCTCATGGCGACAAGGAGATCGCTGGTTCCGTCCGAGACCAGTTTGGTTCCAGCATTTGAGTAGCCGTTACCGCTGCAGGCAACTCCTGTTGTCTTCGAGCGACACGCGATCCGCAAGACGTCATGGTGGAAGATGTTGTAGACGTTGGTGTCCGTGAACGCGAGCGCCCAGCCGTCGCCACCGGTCGCACCGCCGAAGGAACCTTGAGGTACGACCGCACTGACGGTCTGCTCGTAATCAATGATGGTGCCCACGGATGTGGCTGACACGGTGCTCATTGAATGAAGACCAGCGAAGGTGCCGATAACAACCATGACCGCCCAGATTCGGCGACGACCCGAGGGCGAACTGCTGTGTGACATTGGGAACCCTTATTTATGACTGAACTTCGGAACGTGTTTCTGCAAGTTAGCAAAATGTATACTGAGGAACAACTAATGCAATACCGCTAGTAAAGTTATACGGTGGTGAACCGTGGCGAAACATAGAATGTGGCGTGATGGCTGAATTCGGGGGTAATCGGGAGAAGATCCTGGAAGCTGCGATTGTCATCATCGAGGCCGAGGGCGAGGTCGGCGTTCGCGTCGACCAAGTTGTGGAAGCGGCTGGCTTCACCAAACCGGTGCTCTATCACCACTTTTCCGACCGAGAGGATCTCGTTATTGCTGCCCAGGCCGAGCGTTATCGGCGGTCGTTCGATGATGCACTCGTCGCTCTCGGTGTGTTCCAAGGGGCCGAGAGCCAGGAGGTATTTCTCGACCGAGTGGCGACTGCGTTGGGAGACTTCACGTCCACGGAAGGCCGTCGTCGTCGTCGTCTGCGAGCCGAGATTCTCGGTGCTGCAGTCGGGCGGCCACGACTGCACGAAGCCATCACCGAAGCCAATCGGCAATTCGTCGCCTCGTTCGGTGACTTCTTGATGCGGGCTCGCAAGGCTGGTCTCATCTCTCCGCGACGAGACCCTCGCGACGTGGCAGCTTGGTGGTTGTCCGTCGTGGCTGGCCGCTACGTCATCGACGTTGATGCTGATCGTCTCAATGAGGATGAATGGACGGCCATCGTGACGTCGACGATCAAGTATCTGCTCGCTGGCGAAGGTTGATCGGGCAACGTCACCGATCGACTCGGTGAGGGCCCCATGTGTTTCGGGGTTCCAGCTCGTGAGATCTGGAACACCCCGTGGTGGAGCTGGGGGGAATCGAACCCCCGTCCATCAGGCGTCGCGCGCCAGTGATACGACCATTCCCGTTCTGACGCTAACGCAACGTCACCGACGAGTCGGCTGTCCACCGAAGTGAACTACGTGTGGTCTTTCCCACATGTCAGTGCTCTTCCTCACCGCCAGCGTTCTTTCCTGCCGTCATCCTCCGCTTCTGTTGCCGGGCTGCGATGGATTGGCCCCGTGCGCCATTGCTGGTCACGATGTCTCTCTAACGCCTAATTAGGCGGCGAGAGCGAACTGCTCGTTGGCAATTCTGTTGTTGCCCTGTTTAAAGAGTCTGAGCAACTCTGGTCGCACGTGCGAACAACGAAACTGCTGTCGAAACCTGTCAGCCCCATTGTTGGTTGGTGTTGTCGCTCAGTGTATGCCCTGGGTGCCTCATTAATTTTCAGACCTGGCCCAGCAGGGATTTGGTGGCCTTGGCAAGTTGCGAGGGGTCGTTTTTCTGGCATAAAGTTCGCAGGAGAGGGTTGTGTCCGACTAGCGGACAATTGCCCACTGAATACAAGGAGACTGAATCCATCATGAGCAAGATGAAAGCACCCATGCGTTTGCATCACACCGCCTATGTCACCAAAGACCTCGAGGCAACTCGTGCGTTTTATGAGGACCTGATTGGTTTGCCTCTTGTTGCCACATGGTCAGAGACCGACGAGCTTTTCGGTGCCGAGCGTGTGTATTGCCACACATTTTTTGGTTTGCCTGACGGCAGTGCACTTGCGTTCTTTCAATTCGCCAACAAAGTGGACCAAGACCTTTTTGATCCAGAGTTGACACCATCTCCCTTCCGTCACATCGCGTTGAACGTCACCAAAGATGCACAAGACGAAATCTTTGAGCGTCTCACAAAGGCTGCATGGAAGCCCGAAGGTACTTATGTGCTCGAACACGGTTACTGCCGCTCGATGTACACCGAAGACCCCAACGGCATGTTGTTGGAATTCACATGTGACGCACCTGGTGCAGAAAAGATCAACGAGGAGCGTCGCAAAGATGCGCACGAAGTGTTGAAGCGATGGCTCGCCGGAGACCACACCAGCAATAACACCTACCGCTAATCATTAGCCGCACCACCCCCATGGCTGACTCAAGCGTTCTCTTTGTGCATGGGTCATTCTTTGCGGGTTGGACATGGCTGCCGATTATTGAACGACTCGCCCGTATGGGTATTGAGTCGTACGCACCTGATCTGCCGTTCACTTCATTGGCAGACGATGTGCAATGTGTGAAAGAAGAAATCGCAGAGTTGTCCTCGCGCGGTGGTGT
>CAEZTC010000038.1_pt1 | contig 8940 bp, 7 predicted proteins | sample 7264111 | NCBI WGS metagenome assembly CAEZTC01 (sample SAMEA6813793, study PRJEB35770) | uncultured Acidimicrobiaceae bacterium | biome: Freshwater; feature: Freshwater reservoir; material: water | place: Czech Republic | collected 2016-08-15 | depth 0.5m m | reverse complement strand
CGAGTCATTCGTCGCGCACGAACGACTTCTTCGAACTCCACTGCTCTATGAGTGTTTGCCGAGCTTGACGAGACTTTCCGCCATCGTCCAGCCATGCACAATCAACACTCCGCCTTTTTTGGCATTCACAGTCTTGAAAAGCGACACAATGTCAGGAGAGATTTTTTCGGGCTTGGAAGATTCAAAATCCAAAAATCCACTTTGACCACCTGAGGCCACAACAAAAGATTGTTCGTCGTATGTGGAATCAACTCCAAAACGCCGGGCCAACCTTCTTCCCCATGCACGCTCCTCGCCCACTGCCTTGTGACCCGATCGCGGAATCATCTCTGTAAGTGCTTTGAGTGCCTCTACGCCATCGGGAGAAGCAAATCGACTTCCCACCACCACATCTTCATCAGGGAACGCCATGAGTGCGCGATGGTATGCCTCACCCATGAGACCTTTCAAGATGGTGTCCCGCTTTGTCGTGCGCTTAATAGTCATGAGACCAATAAGGACACATGGCGTGCCACCAATTCGTTCCAATGTGGAAAAAGTTACGCCGTGCAACTTTCCATCAAGACGCGCCAAGGTGCACAGCACCCAATCTTGGGCAGCCTTTTGAAACTGTTCCAGCCCAAATGCTCCTTCGATACCCAGCATCTCTTCAATCTGGATTTCAGTGAGAGCACTGCAGTCCTGTGTGGTGACTTCCAATGACATTGACGTGGGCGACTCCTAGACAACCGGCGACATAGTCGCCTACAACATCTTCTATTCTGCCAGTTTTGACTGAATTTCGCCTAACTGAGCAAAAACTAGATGATTTTCACTGCATTTGAGCCAAAAGTAAGGCGCAAAGGTGCAACAGCTTTTTCAAACTCAACAAGTGCCTTGGGTCCGAGGTCGAACATCTTGCCTCCGGCCAATTGCACCTTGCAGGGCGACTGACCTGGAAAATCGGAGATGATTTCCTTCAACGCATCGAGTTTCTCTTTAGTGAATCCAGCGGGCAATGAGATAAGGATCTCAGGAATCTTTTCATGCAAGTTTTGCGGGACCACAATTCGCTGAGCCGAAAAACTTGCAGGCGCATCGTCTCGCTTATTCAAACGACCAAGGACTGTCACAATCACATCGTTGTCAAGAAGGTGACCGAACTCAGAAAGGGTTTTTGCAAAAACTGTTACCTCAATTGAGGCATCCATATCTTCCAAGGAGAAAGTGGCCATCTGATCGCCGCGCTTAGTGAAGCGTCGGTTTAATCCAGAGATCACTCCACCAATAGTGACCGGGCCAGGCTCGCGTGTTTCAAGATCACGAATAGAACTCGATGTCAGGCGACGTAATGCATGCTCGATGCCGCGCAACGGATGGTCAGAGATGTAGAGACCCAACATGTCCTTTTCATGGCGTAACTGATCGGTCTTATTGAATTGCAGATCTGGAATGGCAATCTCCGAAGACCACCCATTAGCGTTCTCCTCTGTGAGTTCGCCAAAAAGCGACATCACACCTTTTTCCTCTTCACGTCGCGCCACAATTGCTGCATCAACGATTGATTCAAACGACATCAGAAGACCACGCCGTGGGTGACCAAGAGAATCAAAAGCCCCGGCCTTAATCAAGGACTCCACTGCCCTTTTGTTCAACGCCTGTTCTGGAGCGCGCTTGGCAAAATCATGAAAGGATTCATATGGTCCGTGTGCGTCGCGTTCTTCCACAATCTGGGCAACAAGTCCCTCGCCCACATTTCGCACAGCCGACAACGCGAAGACAATTCGCTTTTCATCATCTTGTGAAATAGCCGCAAACTCAGATCGCCCCGCGTTGATATCGGGCGTAGACACCGTGATACCCATGACTCGCGCATCGGCAAGATGGACGGCGGCTTTTTCGTAGTTGCCCTTTACCGAAGACAACAAACACGCGGTGTACTCGACGGGATAGTGAGCCTTGAGATACGCAGTCTGATAGGAAATGAGACCGTAACCGTATGCGTGACTCTTGTTGAATGCGTAATCTGCAAATCCCTTGATGGTGTCAAAGAGTTGTTGGCCAAGATCTCTGCCATAGCCAGTTGCTTCGCATCCATCAACAAAGGATCCTTCTTCAGCCGCCATGGCTTTGGGATCTTTCTTGCCGCAAATCTTTCGCAGGTTGTCTGCTTGAGCCAAGTTGTAGCCGGCAAACTTCTGCGCAACACGCATCATGCTTTCCTGATACACCATAAGTCCATACGTGTCGCCCAGTAACTCTTGAGCGTCATCGTGAAAAAAATCTGGTTGAGCCAGATTGTTTTTGATCTTTGCATAGTTGGTATGCATGTTCGTGCTCATGGGGCCAGGTCGATACAGCGCAATCACCGCACACACATCTTCAAAGGCTGTCGGACGCATCAGCCGCAGAAGCTGCTGCATAGGTAGTGATTCCAACTGGAACACGCCAATGGTGTCCCCTCGACTGAGCAAATCAAAAGTGAGGGAGTCATCAAGTGGAATGGTGTCGATATCAAAAGATGGATCAACTTGTGCACGAATCATTTCCACTGCATCAGAGATCACGTCCAAGTTACGTAATCCAAGGAAATCCATCTTGAGCAATCCAAGTGACTCAACAGCCTTCATTTCATATTGCGTCACAATTGGTGCTTCGTCGCCACCGGCGTCGCCTGAGCCCTTGCGTTGAATGGGCAAATACTCCGTTAACGGTTTGCCTGTGATCACCACGGCAGCAGCATGAATTCCATCAGAGCGCTTCAACCCCTCAAGTCCACGTGCAACATCTACAACCTTTGCTGCCACTTCATCTACTGCCACTAACTCTCTTAGCGCGAGTGCTTCGCGGTAACCGTCGGCATAGTTCTCGTCAAACTCCAGGCACGCCGCCAATGGCGTATCGCGCCCCTGCAACAACGGTGGCATCAACTTTGCGATTCGGTCACCAACTGCGTATTCATGACCCAGCACACGTGCAGCGTCACGCACCGCATTGCGTGCCTTAATGGTGGCAAAGGTGATGATCTGGGCGACATGATCGCGGCCGTATTTCTCGGCGGCGTAACGAATCATCTGGTCGCGATAGCGCGAGTCAAAGTCCATGTCGATATCAGGCATGCTGATACGCGAGGGGTTCAAGAATCTTTCGAACAGCAAGTCGTACTCGAGTGGGTCGAGATCGGTAATGCGCAAGCAATACGCCACTGCACACCCTGCCGCAGATCCACGACCAGGTCCTACGCGAATGCCTGCCTCGCGCGCATAACGAATGAGATCCCACACAATGAGGAAGTACGAGTTGAAACCCATATCCCCGATGACTTTGAGTTCGTAGGCAAGTCGTTCAACAGCTTGAGGAGACAAGTTGTCGCCCCAGCGCTTCTTGGCTCCTTCCCATGTGAGATGCGATAAGTACTCTGCGTCGTTTGCGAAGTCTTTGGGGAGCGGAAAGTCTGGCAATTGATACTCGCCAAATGTGATCTCTACATCGGCACGTTCGGCAATCAACAATGTGTTGTCACAACTCTCGGGTAGTTCTTGCCAGACATGTCGCATTTCAGCAGCAGTCTTTAGATAATGCTCCGTGCCTTCGAAGCGGAAACGATCATGGTCGTGCATAAGAGCACCGGTTTGTACACAGAGCAACGCATCGTGGGCTTCATGATCACTTTGATTGACATAATGCGAGTCGTTGGTTGCAAGAAGAGGCGCACCAATTTTTCTTGCAATCTCGACGAGTTGGGGATTTGTGCGAAGTTGGTCTGCAATTCCGTGGTCTTGCAGTTCGACAAACAGATTGTCTTTGCCAAAAATCTCTTGTAGCCGTCCAGCTTTTTCGATGGCCCCTTTTTCGTCACCGCGTAACAACGACTGCAATACGTGTCCGCCGAGACAACCAGTGGTAGCAATCAGCCCCGATGAATGGCGCTGAAGAAGTTCCCAGTCGACGCGGGGCTTGTAGTGGTAGCCCTCAAGAAATGCCAAGCTCGACAATTTGATGAGATTTCGATAACCCTCATTGTTTTCAGCCAGCAAAGTGAGGTGGTAGTACTGCTTGCGTCCGCCCTCGTCGGACCCGCCATTGTCGTCCATGCGTCCACGACGTGGAATGCGCTCGGTGCGATGATCATGGGCCATGTAGGCCTCGGTACCCAAGATGGGTTTGATTCCTTGCTTCTTACATTCCTTGTAGAAGTCGATAACGCCGTACATATTTCCGTGGTCTGTGATCCCCAACGCGGGTTGACCATCTTCAACTGCTTTGCTGACGAGTTCATCGAGGCGTGCCGCGCCATCGAGCATGGAATATTCGGTATGAACGTGGAGGTGTGTAAACGATGACGCCACGTTCACTCCCTTCCCTCGTCGTCCTACTGAGAGACTAAAAGTAGCAGTCAAGTGCGTCAGGGTAAGAGTGCTCTTCCCAGACCCCCATCAAGAACCTATAGGTAGGTCCCGCCGGGTGTCCCTGGCGCATTCGGTGGGCCTGGAGGTATTTGGCGCATTTGTTCGATCTGCTGACGCGCAGCGAGTTGCTGGGCAAACAGGGTTGCTTGAATGCCGTGGAATAACCCTTCAAGCCAACCCACTAGTTGAGCTTTTGCCACACGCAATTCGGCCTCGCTGGGCACTTCACCATCACGAAACGGCAACGCCAGGATGTGCAATTCTTCAGCCAAATCTGGTGACAAAGCAGTAGAGATTTCTACAACAGATCTTTCATAGATTTCAGCAAGACGCTCTCTGCTTGCCTCATCGAGTTGAGTACTGCGTACCTCTTCTAGCAACTGACGCACCATTGAACCGATGCGCATCACCTTGGCAGGTTCAGTCACACTTTCTGTGAGATTTTCAGGTGCCGTTTCGCTGGGCACTCCAGTCACGAGTTCTGCACCAGAGACAACTGTGGGGGTTTCATTGCTATTGGTCACTTCTCTATTGTGCCAAAAGAATGTCGCAATTAACGCAGAATACCCAACGACAAGAAAACGGTTGTCACTTCTCTGAGGTGTATGCCAGCAATGGCACCAACATCTCATCAGCAGTGAGAGATCCGTGGCGACACACCAAATCAAATGCACCTCCATCTAGAGGTTCCTCAAAACTGACGGGCGCAAAGGGCACCAAAGCCACATCGCCCATCCGGCGCGTTATGAAATCAGGTACTCGTGCCCCGAACCACTGCTCGTCGAGAACTTGGGCTCGGGTCACAACCCATGCAACGTCTTCATACTGTTGGGCAGCATCTCGCAATGCACCCTCACGTCCCCTTCGTGCATGCAGCCACCGAAAGCGTCCTTCGCCCGACTGATGATCAACATGGTCCATCAATGTCGGCGAAGGAATGATGGTGTTGTCTCCTACGTGCACTTGGCCATGATCGGCCGTCACAAGCAACACCGTGTCGGGTGGTAACACCGACACAATTTGTGTCACCAGTGCGTCAGCTGCACGCAACTCGGCTTCATAGTAAGGACCAAATCCTCGCTCATGTGCAATCTTGTCAATGCCGTCGTAATAGGCGTACACGAAAGTTTCGCCACTATCTAAAGCCTCACGAATCGTGACTGCGATACTGCTCGCTGCCCTCCACCCCATTGACTTGACGCCGCTCAGATGCGCTTGGGTAAATCCACTACCTTCAAGCTCTGCTTTGCTAATTACAGGAACACTTAAACCTAAAAATGGTGGACATGGTTGCACTTGCTGTGGTGGATAGCGACGTCGTAGATCGCCATGTTCATCACCCCATCGCAATACGTTCATCACCGTGTCACCCATATCGATGCGATAACCAATAAGTCCGTGTTCCCCTGGAGCAAGTCCTGTCACTAGCGAAGTTAAGGCCGTGGCTGTGGTGGAGGGAGCAACGGTGGTGATATGTGACCCTGTAAACGATGCCAATGTCGGCATATGCATGCGGTGTTGTTCGAATTGATTCCATCCAAGACCATCCAGCAACAACACCACCACCCGTGGCGCCCCGCTCACCCCCTCGGGCATCCAGTCCGGCACCTGTCCCAAGCCATGAGGTGCACACAAGGCCGGCACGATGTTGGACAAGCAGCCAGAGGCGTATGCAGGCAGGATGGGCGGGGAAGTACTCACTCCCCTAGTTCACCACCTACGATGGGTCTGTGCGAGTTTCTACGCGAGGTGATTATGCCTGTCGGGCCCTTTTGTCTCTAGCGCTCCATGCCGACTCCAGTGGCCCCACCTCCGTGCGTGACATCGCCGAGCGCACCGGCCTGCCCCAGCCATATCTTGAACAAATTCTGCTCGCACTCAAAGGCGCCGGGCTTGTGCGGTCAAAGCGTGGCGTGGGCGGAGGTTACGTATTGGCGAAACCAGCCATAGACATTCGACTCTCCGACATTATTTCTGCAGTTGACGGCCCCATCACTCTGGGTGACTTTGGCCAACCACATCAAGATGGCTCATGCGACCACGAAGGTCAATGTGTCCTTCTTGCGATCTGGGATGTGGCAGGCCAGCACATGCGGGAACATCTCGATGCATACACCTTGGATGCAATTGCCAAAGCCGCCACCGGACAAGGTGCGTGGCCAAAGACCGAGCCGCACCACCACCACTGAGAACTTTTCGCTAGACCGGTTCTTCCCATGAGCACGCAGCAAGTACTGCGGCCATGTCCTCTGGTAGCGGCGCTTCCCACGACATCTCCTCGCCTGTACCTGGATGCGTCAAGGTAAGTCGTGCAGCATGCAACATGGGGCGCGGCGCGACAAGGGCCGCCCGAGCTCCGCCGTACATACCATCGCCAAGAACTGCATGCCCCACTGCTGCCAGATGCACACGAATCTGATGCGTGCGACCTGTTTCCAACGTGCATTGCACGAGCGTGATGTCGGCAGGCTGATTGAACACTTGTCGCACTTCCACATGAGTACGTGCCCATTTTCCTGTGCGTACCACCGCCATTTTTAATGGATCACGTGGATCGCGACCGATATCTGCATCGATCACAGCCGATGGTGAGTCGAACACTCCCCACGACAACGCAAGATACTCACGACCCACTTCGTGATCTGACAATGCTTCCACTAACGAGTCATAGGCGCGTTGTGAACGCGCCACAACCATCATTCCGGTAGTACCTGCGTCAAGCCGATGAACAATTCCAGGCCGTTGTGGTTGGCCTACTGAAGCCACTTCGGGAAACAATGCCAAGATTCCGTTCACTACAGTTCCTGTGCCATGTCCAGCAGCCGGATGCACCACAAGACCAGCGCTCTTGTTGATCACGATGAGATCTTCATCGACATAGACCACATCTAAGGTCACCGATGCATCTGGTCCAGGCAGTTCTGCTTCAGGGATTTTTTCCAAATCGACAACGACGTTCTGCCCCTCTTTGAGACGCACTTTGCCAGATTCGCTCACCGCACCATCTACTTCTGCACCACCAGCATCAATCAACTTGGTGGCCTCGGAACGCGAGATATCGGCAATGAGGGCAACAATGCGATCGAGACGTTCTCCATCGAGCGCAGAAGGAACGATTTCTTCCACTTTCACAACGACCGCTCCTCGGACTCATCGTGGGATTGCATCCACAATCCCACTACCAAAAGAACAGCACCTATAGAAATGCTGGAATCAGCAATATTGAACACAGGGAACCATTGGAAATCGATGAAGTCAACAACACGACCTTGCATCCATCCGTCTTCGCGAAACAATCTGTCCACCACATTTCCGATTGCTCCACCCGCAATCAGTGCATATGCATACGACATCCAACTTGTAGATGCTTTTAATGCAGCACGCACAAGCCACACTGATGCCCCCACAGCTATCAGACCAATAACGGGACCCATGCCTTGCCCCATAGAGAATGCGAATCCACTATTAAAACCAAGAGCAAATCTCAGTGTCCACACAACATCGATAACTCGGCCTTCGTTGAGCTCAGTTACTGCCCAATGCTTTGTGAGTTGATCTAGGGCGAGAACAACCGTCACGATGAGCGCCACACGACGCGAAAGACTCATGAGAAGATAGGTCTAACGACGACCCAAGCCGCCTGCACGTTCTGTGACAAGTTCTGTTGCCCAGGGAATTGCCTTCAGACGCTCTTTGGGGATTGGTGAGCCTGACACGATGGAGTAACCGTACTCACCTTTTTTCATGCGTTGAAGTGCAGCATCAATCTGCTCCACGGTTTGACGCGCCGCAGCCGACAAAACTAAGTCTTGGTCGCGCTCCACCACCATGGTGTCACCCTCGCCACCTTCGTCGTCAAACTGCACGTCTCCCATTTCGGCGTCGGCAATGAGCGCATTGGCTTCATTTTCCAAACGGGTCGCCTGGCCGGACAATTTTTCTCTTTCTTGCTGCAGTAGTTCACGTTGGGCAAAGAGAAACTTCAGATCAAAGTCTTTTGTGGATGTCACTCCATCTTGAGATGGACCTTTCACAACCACATGGCGCTTGGGAGGTTCTGGTTTCTTCAACGAGATACGTGGCGGCATTGGCGGAGGTGTAGGAACAGCTGGTGCACTGGCCTTTGTAGATGCCACCGCCTTTTCAGGGGTCACCTTCTTGGCAGGTTCAACTTTTGCAGCAGGTGTCTTTTTCTCGGCAACTTTCTTAGCGGGTACGACCTTGGCTACGACTTTTTTGGCCGGAGCCTTCTTGGCCGGTGCTTTCTTGGCAACAATTTTCTTCGCCGGTGCTTTCTTGGCAACAACCTTCTTCGCAGGCGCTTTCTTCACCGGTGCCTTCTTGGCGACTACCTTCTTCGCAGGCGCTTTCTTCGCCGGAGTCTTCTTCGCAGGCGCCTTCTTAGCGGGGGCTTTCTTCGCCGGAGCCTTCTTCGCAGGCGCCTTCTTCGCGGGTGCTTTCTTGGACGGAGCCTTCTTGGCTGGTGATTTCTTCGCCGGAGTCTTCTTGGCGGGAGCCTTCTTAGCGGGTGCTTTCTTCGCCGGAGTCTTCT
>CAEZTC010000036.1_pt1 | contig 9159 bp, 7 predicted proteins | sample 7264111 | NCBI WGS metagenome assembly CAEZTC01 (sample SAMEA6813793, study PRJEB35770) | uncultured Acidimicrobiaceae bacterium | biome: Freshwater; feature: Freshwater reservoir; material: water | place: Czech Republic | collected 2016-08-15 | depth 0.5m m | reverse complement strand
TCACAGTGTCTCATCTTGAGTACCCCAAGGCAGAACATCTTGCCCACTAGGTTGATTCTCTATGAGGCACAACACATGAGCGACGAACCTGTTCACTCTGATGCGACCATTGCTGGTCTTGACGGAATCCGCGCCATTGCAGTGATAGTTGTTTTTTTGTCGCATCTACCCATCGCCATCACATGGCTTGAGACTCAATCCTGGTTTAACCAATTCCGCATTGCCGGATTCCTCGGCGTCAATATGTTTTTTGTTCTGAGTGGATTTCTCATTACCTACAAACTCTTGAGTACCCGACACACAGATGGACGTTTGGCCTTACGCCGCTTTTACATAAGCCGCACGGCACGCATCATGCCGGCAGTCATCGTGTTTCTCATTGTGCATCTTATCTATGCAGTGTTTTTCGACTTTCCCCCATCTGGACGCGCCAGCGACGAATTCATCATGATTGCTGCAACAATCTTTCAATTCGCAAATTACGCCGTTCTGTCAAATACTGAACTGCTTGAAGAAAATGGCGCTCTATGGTCACTATCTGTTGAAGGCCATTTCTACATTCTTTGGCCCTTTGTAATGTTTCTTCTTTTTCGAGTCCTGAAAAAACTCTCTGTTGCAGTCGCAGTGTTGATGACCATGGTGCCGCTTCTCTACATGTGGCTTGCATGGATCTTCCACAACAACGGATATCTCTCTGCATATCTAAGAACAGATGCTCGCATTGTGAGTTTGGTGGTGGGAGCACTGGGTGCAGTGTTATGGATGAAGACCACCTATCTCTCGCCATTGTTCCTTCGCATGTTGTCGTTGCCGGCAGTGCTTGCGATGGTCGTCATTCATTCCGTCGCAGATGGTTGGGAGCCGTTTGTGTGGGACGGTGGAATGGCAATTTTTGATATAGCAACCATGATTGTTCTTCTTGCTCTCGCCCAGGGCGTCTTTCCCATGGTCAATGCGTTGACACACACGGCTATGGCATGGGTCGGAAAGATTTCGTACGGTCTCTATATCTGGCAAATTCCCGTGTTAACGCTGCTAAATCGTCATGCAGAACAACTACATCAGTTATTCACCTTTGTCGCAGCCACAGCTCTGACAATTGCACTTGGCGCTCTCTCCTATTACTGGGTTGAGCAACCCGTACGGAGATCGCGTTACGTACAACGCGGGATCTCCTAGGCCTACCTCTAGGAAGGCAGAACCGAGATATGCATCTGGTTCGGAACAGTCGGTGTCACCACTTTTCTTTCCAAAGAAAAAACTGCGGTTTGGCCAGGAAGAAGAACTGTTCCCGCAGGAACTAAAGCCTTGAGGCGAGATAACTGGACTCCAGATATGTCAATGGCAACAGAATCGTTGTTTGTTACTGTCACCTCGGCTTGATCAGAAATGGAATAGTTAACTTCTGGGTTCTGAGATGCAGGCAATCGACGTGAGTTGGATCCAAAGAAGATTTCTCTCTTGGGTATCACATATTTTGTGATGAGCAACTCCTGACCGCGCTGCATCGATTGCTGCTCGCCGTAGGTAAACCAAATCTTGCGATCCCTTGCTGCATCTCCACGCAGTAGTTGTTCCCATGCTGCAACACGTTCTTCAACAAATCCCTCTGCGAGAAACACATCAGCCAACGTACGTGTGCGCCTATCGAGCATCTCACGCAATTCAGGAATCTTGAGGAACAAACGCCCCAGCCGATTTCCTTCCATGTATTCCATGTATCCACTGGCGGATACCTCTTCACATAACGAATTACAGCCAGATACATACTGCCGTCCGAAGTTCAAATCAAAATCAATCGGAATCAATCGCCATTTTTCATCGGCAGGGTCATAGATAAGAACGTGATTTTTGTGCTCCCATTCAAGATGTTGCGCAACTCGCATTGTGGCTATTGCTTCAACAATTTGGGGAACGTCTAGATGTTTATACACAAATGCCAAGAGCTCATCTTGGTTGTCGTTGTTCACCTGCCGAATAAGTTCCCGGATTTCATCAGTGTGATCTAACCAGCGTTGAGTTCTTCGCTGATAACGCTGCCTCAATTCTGAATGTGGCAACTCAAGTTGACCAATGTTTAATGTTGCTTGACGATCAGATTTGAAGGCAACCGCATCGTCTGAAAATCCCCATCTTTGTCTCCAACGTCCATCGGGCTGTTCTTGATATAGATAGAGGCCATAGAACTGATTGTTACGCTCAAGACGTATGGGGAAAACTTGCTGACCAATGCCTCCACCCATCTGCTGAAGTTCGCTTGTCAGAATCTCACGAACAAATGACTTGTCCGTCACTGCCGAGTTCAATGCGAACTCATTCACTGGACCCGCCAGACGGCCCCCCAAGGTGGTCTCATAGCCAGGTGGCAAAACAATCTTCCACTTTCGTTTCTGGTTGAGACGCGATTGATTTCCACGAATACGCATAAGCGATCCATCAAAAACTTCACCATCAAAGGCGATGACCGTGGGATAACCGTTATCTCCGTAGAGGTCGCGGTCATTATAAATCTGGTCGTAATACTTATCCTCTACAAACCATTGCAGTCGTGGGAGCAACGTGTCGGCATTAGATGTGACCACAGTGCCTCGATAGACCATTCCGTCTCCAGCACGAGGCCATGAGCCTTGACTGTATTCTCCGTCTGCACTGAGGCGATATCGAACCAACGCACCATCTATCTGTGGAGGTATTGACCCTGTCCATTCCCCTGAAGAATTCTGTTGCAGTGGCAATGTGATTTCGTCACCAAAGTTCACCCGATAGTGCACTGCCAATCGTGATCCATCTCGTATGTGAGCACTGATCTGTAGTGGCTGAGTAGAAGTAGGTGACCTAGTAGTCGTTACATCGTGAAATGTAGGTAAATAACCACGCAGTTTTATTGTCTCGACAAACCCTGGTGTTGGAGGTTGTGCTTCCCAGTTGCCAGGTTCTGTACCCCATAGTTGACCATCGCGTCGATGCAAGGACATACCGTGCCCATCGGCATATGCCGGCCATAAGTCCTTGTCTTCGTAACGCGCCACATCCTGAAGCTCACCAGATTCATCTAAGAGTCGAACTACACCATCACTATTGCTCAGAGGCGTGGATGTTGCACTTTGGCGCACAACACGAACTTCGCTCGGTGCCAATGCGTCGCCAGCCTCAAAGCACACAGCAATTTCTTGAAGACACCAGTTTTGAAGACCTACGCTGCGATCTGAAATGTTGACAATCTCCACAAATTCTTCTTGTGGGTTGTCATTTTCGGGATGAAAATGGATTTCACTCACCACTACCGAGACGTCTGTTCGAGCCATACTCCGAAGCGTCGGGTTGTAGATGCCCCCTGGTGAAGGAACATCAGTAATCCACATTGCTTCGTTCCCTGCATCCGCCTGATTTCGGTTTCGATGCAATGTATGACCTCGACCTGCAGACATATATGCCCATGTCGGCACCGACGAATACTTCACTTCGTCCACAAGATTGTCTACTGAGTCTCGCAATTCAAGAGACTCACCTTCATTATTCAACTTTCCATCAAACTGTGTACTGGGTACAACAACTGTGGCGCCGGCCGCAAGAACCGTGTTGTCTTGGAAACAAAAATCAACGCCCGAGATGCACCATTGATTCAGACTCACATCACTTGTGCCCCTATTATGGATCTCTAGATAATCCCCAGAATCAAGCCCAGAGACATCGCGATAATTGACTTCAGAGATAAAGATCTGACCGTCTTTACGTGCCACTGAACCTCGTTGCAGTGGTGACCAAATTGCCACGCTGATGACCAAGAGCACGAAAACCGCAGAAACAGCTGTTATTTGCACTTGGCGGGCACTGCGCGTCACAGAATGAGTGTAACGACAGGAGTATGCTCACCGATTGTCATGAATGAACTTGATCTTTCTACGCTTCTCCAGGATTTTGCCATCAATGCGGTGGCAATTGTGATTCTGGCGTTCTTTATTTACTATCTGCGGCACCGTCGACGAGATGCCACCGTGGGCTATATAGCCACCAACGTCAGTCTCTTTGTTGTCTCGGCAGCTCTATCGTCGTCAACAACGTTGAATGTGGGCGTAGGATTCGGCTTGTTCGCGGTGTTGTCTATTGTTCGACTTCGATCTGACGAGGCCACACAATCAGAGATTGGCTACACAATGGTGTCGCTCGTCATCGGCCTCATGACTGGTCTTCCCGGTCTAGGTACTGATATCAAAATCGTGTTCTCCGCATTGCTTGTGGTCACAATGTTTGTTGTGGATCATCCTGCACTTATCAAGCCACAGCAGTACCAAAGACTTCGTATTGAACTCGACCGCATCATCACAGATGAAACTGATCTCCAGACTTATGTGGAGGCACACATCGCGGGCTCCGTAAAGCGTCTCACAGTTCTTGAGATTGATTTCGTGCGCGAGACAATGCGTTTGGATGTGCGCGCCAATCACTGATGGATGCTCTATCGCGCTTTGCAACAATTTCATTAGAAGAGTTGTCTTCGCAAGCAGAACTTTTGCGTCGATTTGACACAAAGTACATTGTGCCTTTGCCACAACTCAACAGTCTTTATGATGCATTGCCCGCAGCCACAAGAATCTTGGCTGTCAATGGAATCAGCGAAACCTCCTACGTCACGAATTACTACGACAGTGCTGACCTTCACACTTATTTTGATCATCTCAAACAACGCCGAAAGCGCTTCAAGATTCGCACGCGCTACTACGACGAGCCGGCAAATGGATATCTCGAGATCAAAATCAAGATGCCCAGGGGGCAAACACAAAAAGTCCGATGGGCACTCGACGTCAACGATGTCATGAGTCCGCTACAAGAACCCCACACCACAATGCTCACTGATGCACTGTTGAACGTCTCCTATGAGGGACTTACTCGCCCTTACTCACAAACACTGCAAACCACGTTTGAGCGCAGCACACTTTTTGATCCGCATGCACACGAACGCATCACGATTGATACCCATCTTGAAGCAACGCTTGGTAACTCGTCTATCAATCTGGGTGCCACGCACGCCATCGTTGAAATCAAATCTTCAACTCAATCAAGCCAAACACACCGCATTTTCACCCATATGGGAATCCGCCCCCGCAGCGTGAGCAAATACTGTGTCGCGATGACGGCACTGCGTCCAGAACTTGGTGGATCGCCATGGAAATCGGCGTTGCATCTCTTGAAGCCTTAAGGGCTCAATTGTTCGAATGGCACTCCCAACGGGATTCGAACCCGTGCCGCCACCTTGAGAGGGTGGTGTCCTAGGCCACTAGACGATGGGAGCCTGTAGCGGGTGTCAGGCTATCTGCGATGGCCGTAATTGCGCCAAATGGTTGGGGAACAAGGACTCGAACCCTGAATAACAGTACCAGAAACTGCTGTGTTGCCAATTACACCATTCCCCAGTGCATTCGAAATTGTAGCGTTGCTTCGTATCCCACACCACATGTCTTGGAGATGGGAAAGCCGGTCTTTACAGACCCAGAAGATGATGAACTGACTGCGTTGTCATCTCAATCCATCCATCAATGATGTCCTCATCATTCAAGATGTCGGGAATCACACGAGAAAATGTGAGCCCCATTGCCCATGCAGAAAAACTCATCACGTCCAAATCACTTCGAGTCATCCCCTGGGATCTCGCATGTTCGATAGCCGCAGACAAGACCTCCATATTTTGTCTTTCAAGGGCCACGATACGTTCGTCGTATTGAGGTGTGGTAAAGATACTTCCAAATGCATTCATGATTGTTGCTCGATTTTCTCGACGACTGCGAGAGAACAAATCCTTTACGGTGGCATCAATCAGTTCGCGAAATTCATCTTTGTTGCGCACGCGCAAAACCGCATCATGAAATGTCTTGATGTTGTGTCCCGTAAATGAGTCAAAGCGGGCAAGCTGTGCCTCATCAAGTAAGCCACGCATATTTCCATAATGGTGATACAGCGAACTCACAGAGGCATCGGCATCTCGCAAGACATCGTCAAGACGCACATGGGACTCGCCCACTTCTTCAATTGCAGCAATAGCGACGCGCAACAGAGCGTCCTTGGTCTTTTCACGCTCACCCGATGAAGTATCAGTTACTTGTTTTTTCACCGAATTACCCACGAGAAGATTATAAGTTCACTGATGCGCTACTCCGTTACCCAGTGATGGAAAAAAGATTCCGAAACCCAATGATGCGCCCTGTGGCCACACCGACAGTTTCTCTTAGCCACCTGCGCACGGAGGCGCCGCGACTGTCTATCGCTGATGAAGACACAGAGAAGCCCAACTCCTCAAGTGTCAGTGCCGACCGCGCGACATGCCAATCGCTCGTCACCATAATCACATTCTTGACTGATTTTCCATTCAGTATTGGCATCAGCTCATTGAGCGACTCCCATGTTGACCGGCCAATATCTTCCTGAAGAATCACATCAGCATCAACGCCATTTTCGATTAACCACTGGGCACTGGCCTCGGACTCGGTGAAACGATCTCCCGCTTGTTTACCGCCCGTGACCGCAATCAGTGGCGCTCGGTTTTTATTCTTAAATAGTTCAAGTGCGTGCGAAAGCCGAGATTCAAGCAGTTCCGATGGACGACCGTCATATTGTGCAGCACCCATCACCACAATTGCATCGGCTTCACGTCCGTTATCCATGGTGCCTGCCCCCACCACAGTGACGCCCACAACGCACACATAGAGCACAACAGCAATAGCCGCTGCACTAACAAGCCGCAGCGTGCAAGAAAGCACACAACGCATGCACTATCCCATTCGCGACAACGCAGTTGTCAATCTCTTGATGGTCTCATCGCGACCCAAAATCTCGATGCTCTCAAACAACGGCGGACCAACCGTGCGACCTGTAATGGCGACACGAATAGGCGCTTGAGTTTTGCCTAATTTGAGCTCGCGCTCAGTTGACCACTTCTCCAGATGTTCTTTGAGGGCATCATGGCTCCAATCCACATCTCGCACCGCTTCACAGAAATCAGCCACGACATCACGGGCGAAATCAACGGTCATTGTCTTGTTCCATGCCACTTCATCTATGACGGGCTCGTCAAGGAAGAAGAAGTCAACCATTGCAGGCACTTCGGACAATGTGGCAACGCGGGTTTGCACAAGTGGAGCAACTTGATCAAACACCTCTGCATCGAATTGATCAGTAAGCCAGGGGCCTTGCTGGAGAAACGGCGCACAAGCAAGAACAAATAATTCTGGCGACAGTGCACGAATGTATTCCCCGTTGAATGCAGTCAACTTCTTGACATCAAAGAACGCCGGCGAATGATTCACATTTTCTAAGCGGAACTCCTCCACCATCTGAGACCAAGGCACTATCTCGGTATCACCTGCAGGTGCCCAGCCCAATGTCATGAGATAGTTGACCATTGCATCGGCCAGGATTCCCTCTTCGCGATATTGCTCAAGAGCAACTTTGTCGCGTCTTTTGGAAAGCTTCTTGCGTTGCTCATTGACCAACACCGGCACATGAGCCCAGATTGGCGCGCTCTTACCCAATGCACTCCAAATCAGTTGCTGTTTCGGAGTGTTCGGCAGATGTTCCTCGGCGCGCACCACATGAGTGATGCGCATCTCAATATCGTCCACCACATTTGCCAAAAGAAACATCGGCGTTCCATTACCACGAAGCAATACAAAGTCTTCAATGGTCTCGTTAGAAAATTCCACATCACCGCGCACGAGATCCTGCACAACTGTGGCACCCTCCGGAACGCGAAAACGCAGTACTCGACCTGGAGCAGGCTCAAGACCTCGGTCACGTGAAAAACCGTCATAACCTTGCTTGCCCGTTTCCTTGGCACGTTCTTGCACCTGCTCGGGCGTCATATCACACCAATACGCAGCCCCTTGTTCGTACAACTGATGTGCGGCCGCGACGTGTTTATCGGCATTGGCTGACTGGAAATACGGTCCTTCAAATTGAGGATGAGATGCATCAATGCCCAACCACGACATTGCGTCGATGATTCCTTGTGTCCACTGGGGACTGTTACGCGATTCATCCGTATCTTCGATACGCAATACAAAAGTGCCGCCAGTGCGCAAGGTGAGAGCCCAGTTATACAGAGCTGTGCGAGCACCACCCACATGAAAAAAACCTGTGGGCGAGGGGGCGAAACGGTAACGGGGCGACTCAGACATGCCGTCTCAGGCTACTTGTCACACAAGCACCTCTTGGGGCACAGATAGCGTTGCCCTATGGACGGCTTCACCTCAACTGATCAAGTCAATGTTCTTGGAGAACCGCTACAAACATGTTGCACCTCTCCCATGACGGGCTATTACCGCACAGGATGCTGCGAAGTGGGCGGCGATGACGTGGGAGTGCACGCAGTATGTGCAGTGATGACCGATGACTTCTTGCAATTCTCAAAAGCTGCGGGAAACGATTTGTCAACCCCGATGCCCCAGTACGGCTTTCCCGGACTAGTGGCGGGCGATCAATGGTGTTTATGTGCACCTCGTTGGCAAGAAGCATTCGAGGCAGGTCATGCACCAAAAGTAAAGCTATCGAGCACCCACATTGCAACCGCCGAATTCTGCGACATGGACGCACTGCGCGCGCACGCCATCGACCTATAGGACAAAACCCCTATAGCGACAAACGATGTTGATCAAACGACATCAGCAACGCATCGTCTCCCATCACCGCACCACTTAAGCCGTGCACAGACGGAAGAATTTGTTCGCAGAAAAACCGAGCTGAATCCACTTTGGCTGAGACGTAATCAGCCGGCAGATCTGAATGCAATGCATCATCAGCTGATTCAGCCATGACAAAACCACCCACCAACACAGATAACTGACGAAGATAAGGCGTTGCAGCCGATAACACTGCAGTTTGTTGTGCGACGTTTTCCATCAACCACTTTGTTGTAGTACGTACTGCCGCAAGTGCTGCGCGTAGTTCTCGTGCCACGCCGTCAAACTCTGGATGTTTTTTCAGCCTTACATCTAAGGCTTCAATCTCGTCAAACAAGCCCATCACCACGGCTCCACCCTTCATGGGCAACTTGCGTCCGACAAGGTCCATCGCTTGAATACCGTTTGTACCTTCATAGATGGTGGTGATGCGTGCATCACGATAATGCTGTGCCACACCGGTCTCTTCAATAAAACCCATACCGCCATG
>CAEZTC010000035.1_pt1 | contig 9184 bp, 6 predicted proteins | sample 7264111 | NCBI WGS metagenome assembly CAEZTC01 (sample SAMEA6813793, study PRJEB35770) | uncultured Acidimicrobiaceae bacterium | biome: Freshwater; feature: Freshwater reservoir; material: water | place: Czech Republic | collected 2016-08-15 | depth 0.5m m | reverse complement strand
CGAATGTGTTTTCCATGGCAGGTGGATTTGGCAAATGGAAAGACGAAGGACGTCAGTGGCGCCAACCCGTCACATTGACCCCTGACCAACGCAATCGCTATCAGCGACACTTGTTGCTGCCGGAAGTGGGAGTGGAAGGACAAGCAAAACTCCTCGGCGCGAAAGTGTTGATGCTTGGCGCAGGAGGTCTTGGTTCACCTGCGGCTTTGTACTTAGCGGCCGCTGGTGTGGGCACAATTGGCATCGTCGATATGGATGAAGTTGATGCGTCTAACTTGCAGCGTCAAATTCTTCACAACATCGATCGTGTGGGTCAACGCAAAGTGGAGTCTGCGCGACAGACAATTGCCAAACTCAACCCCGATGTTGTGGTGAACGCGTACGACACACGACTCGATGCAAGCAACATCATGGAGATCATGTCGGGCTATGACGTCGTAGTAGACGGCGCGGATAACTTTCCAAGCCGTTACTTGCTGAACGACGCGAGCGTGAAGTTGGGCATTCCTGTTGTGCATGGAAGCATTTTCCGTTTCGAAGGAATGGTGTCGGTATTTCATCCCAAACTTGGGCCGACCTATCGCGACATGGTTCCCGAGCCACCGCCGGCCGAACTCGCACCGTCATGTGCAGAGGCAGGAGTTCTTGGTGTATTGCCAGGAATTGTGGGGTCGATTCAGGCTCTCGAGACACTCAAAATCATTTTGGAATTGGGCGATCCCTTGATTGGTCGCATCTTGACAATTGACACAACCGAGATGTCATTTAGAGTCTTCAAACTACGCGCGGACCCCAATAACCATGTGGTCTGGGAAAATCGGGACCGTATTGAAGTGCGAGATCTTGACGGGTTGTGTGCTCCCTGGTTGAGTCACTAGACACAGTCGTTGTTCATTGTTGCGAGCAAGACCATTCTGGTGGGCTGTGCCTACTAGCGTTTCCTAGATGACAGCTTCGATTGTGATTGTGGGTGCCGGTTTTTCTGGTGCCGTTGTCGCTCGCCAACTCGCCGACGCAGGTATTGCATCTTGGGTAATAGACGGCCGAAGCCATGTAGCGGGAAATGCCCATACTGAACGACGACCTAACGGCGTCATGGTGCATGTCTATGGGCCACACATTTTCCATACGGCGGACACTCGTGTGTGGGACTACATCAATCGATTTGGTGTGATGGAGACCTACAACCATCGAGTGAAAGCAACCTCACAAGGTGCGGTGTATTCCTTACCTGTCAACTTGCACACCATTAATCAGTTTTTTGGTCTCACGTTGTCGCCAAGTGAAGCTGAACAATTCATTGCGTCACGTGCGGATTCGTCTATTGGAACTCCTGTGTCGTTTGAAGATCAAGCACTGAAGTTTGTGGGCCGCGATCTCTATGAAGCTTTTTTCAAGGGGTACACACAAAAGCAATGGGGCGTATCACCCACAGAACTTCCCGCATCCATTCTTGCGCGACTTCCAGTGCGCTTTTCCTATGAAGACAGCTACTTCAATCATCCTTTTCAAGCGATTCCACGCGACGGGTACACACCGATTGTGGAAGCGATGCTTGACCATCCACTTATCGCAGTGACACTGAACAAAAAGGTGACTCCGGAAGAGTTGAAGAGTGCCGAGCATGTGTTCTGGTCTGGGCCGATTGATGAATATTTCGGTGGGCGATTTGGACGGCTTGGATATCGCACCTTGGACTTTGTGGAAACTGAAGCACAGGGCGATTTCCAGGGTTGTCCGGTGATGAACTACTGCGACCCCGATGTGCCCTACACGCGCATTACCGAGCACAAGCATTTCGCCCCATGGGAGACCCATGAGGGGACCACGTTGTACACCGAATACAGCCGCCTGGCCGAAGAGGGCGATATTGAGTACTACCCGATACGTCAGGTGAAGGAGAAAGAACAACTTCACCAATACGTAGAAGCCGCTCGAAATGCACAGAAGGTCACTTTTCTGGGTCGTTTGGGCACATATCGCTATCTCGATATGGATGTGACCATCAAAGAAGCTCTTGAGGTGGCCGATGAGTTCCTCGCCTGCCGGCGTGACTCTCGCCCAATGACACCTTTGGTGGTGCAACCCCTGTCAAACTAGGGGAGTGACGCTTCATCCCCTCGCTCGCATCCAGATTCCCGCAGCCTCGTTCTCGGAGCCTTCCCTATATCTGCGCACTGATCGAGGAGTAATCACCGATGCTGGTGTGCGTCTCAACATCGGCGATCGCGTGTCATTCGATACCGCCTTTGGTGTGTTTGCGGTGGGACGTTGGAAGCGGCTGAGCACCATTGTGGACTTGGTGGCCCAGATTGATGTGCAGGGCCCAGCACGCATTGATCTTGTGGCACACAGCCATGGTGCTGACATCGTCATTGATTCCACCGATACCGAGAACAGTGTCTGTTGTCCGAATCTGTCCACACTTGATGGTGAGTCGCTCTATGTCACGGTGACTGCGCTCGCCGATGGCGTGCACGTGGCCGGAGGGCAATGGTCAACTTCTACTGCACCTGAGAGAGATGTGCACTTAGGTGTAGCAATCACCACGTTCAATCGTCAGGAATATGTGCTCGCAACGATTGACAAATTGATTGAAATTGAGTCGTCAATATCCAGCGTTAAGGGGCACATGCAAGTGCTTGTTGTCGATAACGCCCGTAATCTTTCGCCCCAGATTCCCGCAGGGGCACCAGTGAAAGTGTTGGAAAATCCCAACCTAGGCGGTGCCGGCGGTTTTGCACGTGGCCTTATTGAGTTCCGCGAAGCGGGTTGGAGCACGCACGTGGTGTTCATGGACGATGACATCTCGCTTGAACCAGAGTCCATTTTGCGGACAATCTCCTTGTTGACATATGCGCGTTCGAAAGATTTGTGTATTCATGGCGCAATGATGAGCGAAGAATTGCCATGGATGCAGTTCGAGGCGGGCTCTGCGTACGAGTTTCGTTCGGTGTATCCGTTGCGGGCGCATGGACGCGGGATCGACCTTCGTGACCGCAATGAAATTCTCTCGGACACTCCAGAGATTGATCTTGACTATTCGGCGTGGTGGTTCACTGTTTTCCCCATGCATATTGCAAAGGAAAATCCGTTGCCAGTGTTTGTACGCGGCGACGACGTGGCCTTTGGTTTGATGCATACGGGTCAACACACAGTGACATTGCACGGCATCGCGGTGTGGCATGCAGATTTTGCACTCAAGAACAATCCCTCGTCGTTGTACTACGAGGTGCGTAACTTTGCTCTCATTGACACTTTGGTCTTCGACAAGCACACTCGTTGGCATCTTGCGTGGCGCTACCTCGGCTTCGGCTTCCGTAATGCGTACTCACATCGTTACGCAAGTGCCGAATACATGATCTGGGGCATGAAAGATTTTCTCGCGGGGCCAAGTGAATGGATGAAAATTGATCATTCAGCCAAACATGATGAATTGCGTCAAGTCCAAGAAGAGAAGGCTACACCACTAAGTGCGGAGTTATTGCAACTTGGCTTTACTCCCACGAAACACAAGGCAATTCGACTCATCGGGTTCATGATGTCGCCACTGTTTGGCGGTGGGCGATGGTTGCCCAAGTTGTTACGTACAAAGAAAATTGGCGTTGCGCAAATCGATGTACGTGCCGTCGGACTAGCGATTCGTCACGACAAGATTTTGTATCGTCATCCGCGCTTTGAAGAAGGTTTCATTTGTGAGAGAGATGCGGTGCGTTTTGCACGTATTCAAAAAGAAGTGTTCACCACCACTCTTCAGCTACTGCGCACCTATAAATCACTCAAGAAGTCGTACCGCAAGCAGTATCCCGAATTGGTGAGCACTGAAGCGTGGAAGAAGCGCTTTTCGCCTAATTGATGAGTTACTTCTGAGATAGTCGCGCGACTGTCACCATGAGTGACGTCCAGGTCTTGGGCCCCACGCGACCATTTGCAGTCATTTGAGCTCGCCGTTGATAGGTCTTTACGTCATTGGCAAGCGAGGTAGTAAAGACACCGGTGGGTGCAATGTTCTTCTTGAGCACTCGCCCAAGCGCCGTCTGGAGGGATTTCACCGATGCACTGCGAGTACCCACACGAAGAACGCCTAAATCAGAACGATCAGCAAGCCCGAGTGCATCCCATGTGGCGCGATCCACAACCCCCGATGGTCTCAGTCCTACAGATCTCTGGAACTTCTTCACCGCTCGAATCGATGTTGTTCCATAGGTTCCGTCTACGGGTACACGATTGCGGCCGGACAGTCTCATCTGTGAGTTCAGACGCTTTTGTACCGACTTGATGATGGCGCCCTGATCGCTGCGACGAATCGGGAGTCCCAAGACCACCGATGATGATGCGGCAGTGACGGGAAGGATGTTTTGGTTACGAAGTGCATCGAGTTGTTCACGAAGAAACAATGCAAACTCTGCACGGCCAGAGGGATTTAAATGAATCCAGCAACATAGTGAGTCGTTGTCAAACCAGCGCCACTTGTCTTGTGCGGATGTATGGGCATTCCAGTCAAACAATGAGACGTTGGAGTTGCTTGCTACAAGTGATGCTAAAACTTGGTTGGTCAGTGTGTAGTTACGCGACGTGAAACGTGTGGACACATTGACAAAAATGATGCGTTGTACAGCTTTTGCGGTGAGGGCAGCAATCATTTGGTTGGCTTCGCTCGCAAATGTTGCAGGGTCGTCGTTGTATCCGAGTTGAACAATGGCAATCGCAGGCGTTGCAGATGTGTTGACAACACCCACACCATCAATATCGATTTGAGGCGAAGCGATAGGGAAGAGACAATCAGCACCTGCCATGCCGCGTCCCGCACAAGCTTGGAAATTCACGTCGGGATATGTGGACATGACGGCAGTTCTAAATTCTCTAGAGATGCTCTCTCCTACGGAGTCACCTACGAAGAGAATCGATCCCACGGGAGCCGCATTGGGGTTTGGTCCCACGATGGGCGAGACGTGATACCAAGGATTTGGAAGTGAGAAATCTGTTCTGAATTGCCAACCTGAACGCGTCACTGATCCGGCGGTGCCGTTGATAACGACAGAAGTTGTGTAACCGCCCCAGTCACCGCCGAGTCCGTCGTGGTTGGAGGTAGCACTTAGAAACACACCAATCGAGGGGTACTTCTTTTGAATGTCATCGGCAGAGAAAACACGTGTCCATGATTGCCATACAGCATCTGCTGCAATATCGCCTGGGTCCGCTTTAGCAGGGAATGCTCCACCTGCGGTACGACCACCATTAGATGAGGTGTATTCGGTACGCACAATGCCACCGCTGGCATGTCGCATGACATAGCCCGCGGTATCGGCAATTGCTCGGTCACTGCGTGCATCTTCAAGAATCTGCACTGTGGATGATCCCACGGTGCGCAATGCTGCACCGCCATACACTTGGCAGTCTTGGCTATCACAGGTTTTTGCAATGGAATATCGTGATTCTGATAACGCATATGAACGTGCAGCTACTGCTTGAGCACGCAACGCGTTGATTCCCGCGCCTCCCGCAGTGTCGGCCCAGGACGCAGGTGATTCACGAGGCACAACACCACGCAAATACGATTCGGTGGCGACGCGATTCACAGTTCTATACGCGCCATTTGAATCAGTAACTGCACGAATTGTTCCGCGGTAATAGCGGATACGGGCGCGATACGAACTAGTTGCAGGTTCACAGACACCCACTAGCTCGGTGTGATTGAGTGCGGTGGGGGATGCGCCGTTTGCTGTGCTCAGTTCAATAGGGCCAGCAACATTGGATGCCAACAAAGTGAATCCCGTAGGTGTGCCTGTGGTGCTTCCGCACGAGACAGTGGGAGAGGCATAGATGTTGTAGCGATTGCGACTAATGGGACGGGCAATGATTGCTGCGTGAGGTCCTGAATGACCTACCCATGACAAAGTCGAGTTCTGTGACACCGCGACGGTTTGTTTCCCATCGTGCACTGTGAGGCGCGTGGTCATAAGGCCTTCAGGTATAAAACGAGAGTCTGCATCAGTGAAAGTGGAGAGTGTCCGCCCACTTCCGCCGTAGTAGAAATTTAAAATTGCATCCCACGAGATTCCTGGTTGACCACTCCAGCCGATGGCCCATCCGTATGCACCGAACTGGCTCAAGCCACGTCCATGTCCGAATCCATGTCCACGTACTGTGATGCCAGCGGGTGGTAAGGACTCTGCAGAGGCGCGTGGAGATGATGACGAGAGCGATGAGGTAACGAGAAGAGTTGCGAACAACACAAACGACAGCACAAAAGACATGGCAAATGCGCGTGTTGTGCGTCGGGCAATCATGTAGACAACGCTAGATGGTTTGAGCCTCTGTTTGGTGTCGGTCAATTCTTTCTCGCTCTTGTATTGCAACGCCTACAAGAACTAATGCCATACCTGCAAGGTCAACTGGGGTGGGAGTTTGATCGAGAAAAAGAAATCCGAATACTGCTGCACATACCGGCAAGAGTGCGAGAAGAACAGAAAATCGCCGCACGGGAATTCGGCGAAGTGTGGACTGATCTATTCCATATCCGATGGCATTAGACAACACGCCCACAAGAACAGCTGCAACAAACAGATCAACATGAGTAAATGCAACTCCTGCATCGCTGGATGCAAATGGCGTAATCACAAGTCCACCGATGATTAATCCCACGCCCAATCCGGCGATTCCACGATTAGCCAATGCCACGCGAGAGCCGATAACGATGTATCCCGCCCACATCACAGAGGCCAAAAGAATGAACACGAGGCCCAACGGCTCGCTACCAATTTCCACGCCACCGAGCACTACAACACCTAATGCTGCACATATCAGTGCCGCAGTGTTGCGTTTGGTGCGTGTTTGTATGGCAGCCACTGCAATAGGGCCAATGAATTCGATAGTGACACCTTTACCTAGTGGTAGACGATCAATTGCAAGATAGAAAAACAAATTCATAAGCGCAGTTGAGATACCAAAAGCAGCTGCAGCCATAAAGTCGTGACGTGTCCACCGTGGCGAAAAATGTCGCCATGACACAGCAGTAATGATGATGCCGGCACTCAAGACGCGCAACCATGCCACGGTGGCCGGCGACATCTCATCAAAGAGACCAATTGCAATGACAGCCCCGGTGTATTGAGCCGCAGCAGAAAGAACAAAAAAAACTTCAGGCGGGGCGACGTCAAACAACTTTTCTGTCGACACCCTCTGACGGAGGGCCACAGTGGGTGCTACTTAATCGAACAAGTCGGGATCAGTGCGGCAAATCTCTTGCCACAAAGGCTGAAAGTGCATCCAGCCGCTGATGGGGTTACCTGCATTCTCTCGTGTGTACACAGCGCTCTCATGAGGAATGAGTTTTGGTGTGCCCGCAGCCATTGCTGCCAATTGTGCTTGTGCGCATCGTTCAAAACAGACATACCAGAACACGGCTTCGTCAATGGTGCCTCCGACGGTGAAGTGTCCGTGGTTTTGGTGAATCGCTGCACGGTTGTTGCCAAACGCTTCCGCAAAGTCGCGGCCCGCAGACTCTTCAAACACCACTGCGCCACCATGCTCTGAAATGACGGTATTGGTTTCATAGAAAGCACACGCGTCTTGTGTGATGGGGTCAAGTGGAATACCCAGTGCGCTGAAAGCTTTGCCGTAAATCGAATGCGCGTGTGCTGCTGCAACAACGTCTGGACGTGCGGCATGAACAGCTGCGTGCAACACGTAAGCGGCACGGTTGACGCTGTGCTTTCCAATGACGACCTCGCCATGGTGATTCACGAGCAACAAGTCCGACACTGTCATGTGGCGAAATGAAAGGCCTAGAGGATTCACCCAGAAATGATCTGGGAATTCTGGGTCACGCACTGTGATGTGGCCAGCAACGCCCTCACCAAAACCGAATCGACCAAAGATACGCAGAGCACCGGCAAGCTTTTGTTTGCGACGGAGTCTTTCTTCGGCCATGGTGGGCTTTGGTGCAAGCTCTTCGAGATACAACGTGGTGACGTCTTTAGGAGTCAATGGGATGCCGTCAATCATGGGCGGTGTTGTCACGGGAGCGTCTGGCGTGATGGTCATGGCTTCACAATAGGTCAGAATGGTCCATATGGGAATCAGTGAGATACAGCCCGAACATATGGCGCCACCGGCGGCTAACTATGCCCATGCGGTGAAAGTAGATGGGGTTAGTTCATTGGTCTATACCTCGGGGGTTGTGCCCACGATGCCCGATGGAACCGTGCCTGCGACCATGGAGGGTCAAGCGCGTGTGGTGTGGGCCAATCTTCTGGAGATTTTGCGCAGCGCAGGGATGGGTGTGGCCAATGTGGTGAGTATCACCACTTATGTGGTGGCCAGTCCCTCGTTATCTGTTGACTTGGCTGCTGTGATGGCCGTTCGCGATGAAGTGATGGGAACACATCGGGCGGCAAGCACACTTGTGACTGTGCCTGCATTGGCTCGTGCGGAGTGGTTGATGGAAATCAGCCTGGTCGCGGCCCAATAGAGCCAAAAAACCACCAGATTTCGCCATATTGCCCTCTCCCCATTAGGGCACGCACACCCATCGCTCGTACCATTGAGACCTATGGCTGAAGACGTAAAGCGCACTGACTCGGGTATTGAAATTGCCCCCCTCTATACAGAAGCCGATTTGGCCAACTGGAATGCTGAGGAACGACTGGGCGCCCCAGGTGTTGCCCCGTACACCCGTGGCGTGTATCCGACGATGTATCGCGGGAAATTGTGGACGATGCGCCAATATGCAGGGTTCGGTACGGCCGAATCCACCAACGAGCGTTTCAAGTTCCTCCTGCAGGCAGGCCAGACAGGTTTGTCATGTGCATTCGACTTGCCCACACAAATGGGATACGACTCTGACCATCCCCGCGCCGAAGGTGAAGTGGGCAAAGTAGGTGTAGCTATTAGCTGTCTCGACGACATGCGTTTGTTGTTGAAAGATCTTCCGCTGGACAAGGTGTCCACCTCGATGACCATTAATTCCACAGCAGCCATTTTGTTGTTGATGTATGAGTTGGTTGCGGAAGAACAAGGTGTTCCAGCGAGTGCAATCAGTGGCACGATTCAAAATGACTTGCTCAAGGAATACATTGCGCGTGGCACCTACGTGTACCCACCGCGACCTTCGATGCGTGTCATCACCGACATCTTTGAGTACTGCTCAAAAAATGTGCCCAAGTGGAACACCATCTCCATT
>CAEZTC010000032.1_pt1 | contig 9256 bp, 9 predicted proteins | sample 7264111 | NCBI WGS metagenome assembly CAEZTC01 (sample SAMEA6813793, study PRJEB35770) | uncultured Acidimicrobiaceae bacterium | biome: Freshwater; feature: Freshwater reservoir; material: water | place: Czech Republic | collected 2016-08-15 | depth 0.5m m | reverse complement strand
GCCTGTGTAGAAAATGTGATCGAACTGTTGCGCCAGAAGTTCAGTGGTTTCGGCGACTCCACCTTCCACCACAGCAATGGCTGATTGATCCATGTACTTGGGGAGCAACTCTGCCAGTGCCGCCGATGTGGCGCCAGAGACTTCAGATGGCTTCATCACTACGGCATTGCCTGCTGCGATGGCGCCAGCTGCAGGAACCAACAACAACTGAACGGGGTAGTTCCATGGTGCAATTACAAGCACAACACCAAGTGGTTGCGGGATGCGACGCGACTTTGAGGGCTGAGTGACGATGGGGGAGGGAACGCGCTCTGTCTTGTTCCACTTCTTGAGGTTCTTCAGCATGGATTCAATTTCGCCGAGAACAAAAGCAATGTCGGTGACAAATCCTTCGACGGTGGGCTTTCCTAAGTCAACCCGCAAAGCCTCAATGAAACGCTCTTCGTTTTCTTCGAGCATTTTTTTCATTTGCTCTAACTGCTGGCGACGCCATGCAAGCGGTGCGGTGTGACCCGAGCGAAATGTTGCACGCACTTGTGTCACAAGAGATGCAACAGAGGTAGTGGTGCCAGCAGGAGTATCAAGAACAGTCATAACGGAGTCTTTCTGTAGTGAGGTAAAAGAGCGGTTTATACAGCAGTGACACACAAGGTGTCACCCGAGGCGATAGTGCCGATGGTTTCAGGGTCGGTCTCACCATAAATGGCGCCCAACATTCCCTTCACCATGCCACGTTCTACTGCACAGATCACCGGGTGTTCAATGGCTACATCTCCAAAAGGACAATGGCTTGTCACAATGCGTAACTTGTTGTCGCTTTTTTCAGTGTGTGCCGCAAATCCGTGTGCAGTCAATGCATCTGCAACTGCTTGAATCGCAGAACGTAAAGATCGTGTGCCTACTGCTGCGTCATGACCAGTAAGACCAGTTGCCATCGCTTGGCCATATTCGTTGCCCACTTGTTCGGCGATGTCGTGTGCAATGTTGGAAGGTAGAGCGGCAAGTGCTTTGCCGAGTAATGTCAAAATCAAATCATCGGTGCGAATGGGAAATTCAAACTCGGTTTCTTTGCTCGCAACGCGGTAATGCTTTGAAGGTCGTCCGACACTTGCTGACTTCTGACGGGCAACTGTGACTTCTAAATACCCGCCAGCGGCGAGCTTGTCGAGGTGATGGCGCGCCACATTGGCGTGGAGGTCGAATTTGTGTGCCACCTGTGACGCGGTAATGCCCTCGTCGTGTTCGCGGACAAATAGGTAGATAGCTCGCCGTGTGGGGTCACCAAAAGCAGATGTGATCGCCGACACGGTCGCAGTAAATGCCTTCGGTGTCATGACATGGGTGGTGGTCATTTCACTCACAGGGGTATTCTACCTATGGCCGTAGTGCAAATACCCCCCTTGGAGTCTTCATGTCATCAGTAACCGTCGAACAAGTCATCGAGGCCCTGCGCCCCGTTGAAGACCCCGAATTGCATCGCTCCATTGTCGATCTTGACATGGTGCACGACGTGGCTATCTCTAGCCAAGGCGTTTCGCTCACGGTGACATTGACGGTGCCCGGATGTCCGATGCGCAATGAAATTCAATCGCGCGTGACCAATGCGGTGGCGCCTTTGATTGGTGGCGCACCAGTGACCATCAACTTTGGTGTGATGACCGATGCACAGCGAGCAAACGTTCGTCAGATGTTGAACGGAAATCCAGGTGCAACTGCAGGTTCCACACAAGCACACGGCCATGCAGAAGGACGCGTGATTCCCTTCGCTGCAAAAGATTCCAAAACTCAACCACTGCTGATTTCATCGGGCAAAGGCGGAGTGGGCAAGAGCTCGGTCACAACCAACCTTGCAGTGGCACTTGCAAGTCGCGGGCACACAGTGGGCATTGTGGATGCCGACATCTATGGTTTTTCTATTCCACGTATGTTGGGCGCAGAACGCGATCCGGTGATGATCGACAACATGTTGTTGCCACCTGAGAACTACGGCGTGCGTTGCATCTCTATTGGGTATTTCGTACCCGAGGGTGAAGCAGTTATTTGGCGCGGACCGATGCTGCACAAAGCACTCGAGCAGTTCCTCACCGACGTGTTCTGGGATGAGCCCGATTATCTTTTGGTGGACATGCCGCCAGGAACAGGTGACATTGCATTGAGCTTGAGCCAGTACTTGCCAAAGGCAGAAGTTCTTGTGGTGACAACTCCACAAGATGCAGCACAAAAAGTTGCACGCTTGTCGGCCGCAATGGCAAAGAAAGTCAATCTCCCCGTGCGTGGAGTGATTGAAAACATGTCATGGTTCACCGGCGATGATGGCAAGAAGTATGAGTTGTTCGGCTCAGGTGGCGGCCAAGAACTTGCCGAAGAGCTTGGAGTGCCTCTTTTGGCGCAAATTCCTCTCACACCAGTGTTGCGTGAAGGTGGTGACGATGGACGACCCATCGCGGCAGTTGCACCAGATTCTGAAGCGGGACGAGCATTCCATCAGTTGGCCGAAAAAGTTGAGGCGATGAAGCCAAAGAAAATCTTTAGTAAGGGTCTCAAACTGCTCTAGGCGGTACCGTGTAGTGGCGTAACGCTTTGAAATGTTCGAAGACGTGAAATGGTGACATCGAGGTAAACACAGTGGATATTCGCATTGGAGTAACACAGGCATCACGAGAGATTGCTGTGGAAGTAGATGACGACGCCAAAGTGCGCCAAGCTCTCAAGGCTTCGGTGGAATCAGCCATGAAGGGCGAGATCGATACTTTGTGGATTACCGACAAAAAGGGTCGCGACATTGCAGTACCCGCAGCCAAAATCGCATATGTCGAAATTGGTTCAGCTGATGCGGATCGCCGTATTGGCTTTGGTGGCTGAACCCGCAACTCACGCATTGCCATCCTGACTCCTAGCCCATAGGGCAGACTTGCAAGGAGAAGGGAGCGTCCATGGCAACCATTGGTGAACTTGCACGCCAGCACACAGCGCTATCTAAAGAGCAGATTTCTCACTTAATCAATCTCTCTAGCGAGTGGGGCATGCTTGCCGACTTGTGTTTTTCTGACCTGATGATGCACGTGCCTCGCGAAGATGGCACATGGATTGTGATTTCCCAGGTGCGCGCAGCCACCGGACAGACTCTCTACATTGACGACCGTGTCGGAATGACAGCTCGTCCAGGTGATGTGCCTCTCATTGCGAAAGCGTTTGATACAAGCACGATTGTGGAAGATGAAATCTTCTTTGAAGGTGTCGCCGATGACTGTCGCATGATGGCGATACCTGTGGTGCATCAAGGTGACGTTATTGCGGTGATGTCTCGTGAATGGTCGCGCCGTACGGGTCGACAACTCGGAGAATTGGAACGCCACTACCTCGACCTTTTCAACACTTTCGCATCAATGATTGTGCGCGGTGATTTTCCGTTTCCTGGCCGTGTGGCCGACAGCAGCGTGGCTCCCCGCGTGGGCGACGGCGCCATCGTGCTAGATGGCAAGGCGCGAGTGCGATACGCCTCACCTAATGCCACCTCCGCTTTACATCGCGTGGGAATTAGCACCAATGTGGTGGGCCAGACACTGGCCGAGTTGGGTGTTACTGATTCATCTGTACGCCAGGCTTTTGAACGCAAAGAACCTGTAGTTGAAGAATTTGAACAAAGCACTGAAGTCACTCTGCTGACGCGTTGTCTCCCTCTTGTGGTCACCACCGACGGAGACAGTGAAGTAACGGGCGCTTTGATGTTGGTGCGCGACGTGAGCGAATTGCGCCGACGTGACCGCTTGATTTTGTCGAAAGACGCGACTATTCGCGAAATTCACCACAGAGTAAAGAACAATCTGCAGACAATCTCATCGCTTCTGCGTCTCCAAGCACGTCGTTTGCAATCAGCCGAAGCAAAAGCTGCAGTCACAGAATCTGTGCGTCGTATTCGCACCATTGCTTTAGTGCACGAAGCATTGTCGCGAGAACCAGGTGACGATGTGGCGTTTATTGAAATAGTTCGGCCTTTGTTGCGACTGGTAGAAGAAAGTCTGCAGTCGCCCGATCGCCCGATGCGTTTTGAAGTGATGGGCGATGGTGGACGTTTGCCCGCAACCGTGGTGACGCCTTTGTCTGTGGTGTTGACCGAGTTATTGCAAAACGCGGTGGACCATGGCTACACCGAAGGTGACGGTGGCGGAAGTGTGGTGGTGCGACTTGGTTGCACCGACACAGAGCTCACTGTGGCCGTGATTGACGACGGGCGAGGAATTGCTCCGGACTTTTCACTCGATGATGCCACTGGCTTGGGACTCTCGATTGTGCGCACCTTGGTGACCACTGAATTGGCGGGATCTATAGAGATGCGTCCCGCGAGAAGTGAAGACCTAGAAGCGGTGGGCCTCACAGTGGTGGAGGGCAACACTGGAACGGTGATTGAACTACGCGTCCCTATGGAGGGCGAATAAATCTTTAGCGTGCGGCGGCGCGTTGGGCGCGGGCAGCTGCGGCGGCCTCGCGACGCATCTGGCGACGCTCTTCCTCAGAGGTGCCACCCCAGATCCCGGTGTCTTGGTTGGTCTCGAGGGCGAACTCGAGGCATTCGACGTTCACGGGGCATTCACAGCAGACCGATTTGGCTTTCGCAATTTGCAAAAGCGCTTGGCCAGTAGTTCCCACAGGAAAGAACAATTCAGGGTCGGTATCACGACAGGTGGCAGCTGAACGCCAGGTGTAATCGGCACTTCCAAGAGCTAGCGAAGACGCGAGGATCGACACGGTCGTTTCCTTAAAGGTTCTAGGCGCCAAGGCGCGGGGCGGATGCGTGGGCGGCGAACCGCCCGCATGCAAACGCTACGAGCGAAGTGGGCGAGTAACAATGACGAAAGCAAAGTTCTTGCGATGTATTTTTTCTCATAGTGTGAACGAAAAGCGAAAGCAGGTTGTATATGGCGCCGGTACAGGTGATTGCCCACAGGGGAGCCTCGTTGGCAGAACGAGAGAACACTCTTGCTGCTTTTCGTCGTGCACACGCTATGGGGGCAGACGCAGTAGAACTTGATGTACGTCGCACACTTGATGGTGCAATGGCAATTCATCACGATGCAACGCTGTCCGATGGTCGATTGATTTGTGCGACGCATTCAGATGATCTGAAAGACGACATTCCTTTCCTTGCAGATGCCTTAGATGCATGTGCAGGCATGTGGGTCAACATTGAAATCAAGAATTACCCCGCTGATCCAGACTTTGACGACACAGATTCATTGGCTGCAACGGTTGCGTCACATCTCATTGAGCGCGGTGAGGATGAACGTTGGTTGATTTCATGTTTTCACCGACCCACGGTGGATGCAATGCGCACATTGCATCCCGGTGTGCGTACCGCATGGCTTACCTTGGGTGTGCGAGAGGCAGATTGCGAGAAAGTCGCGCGGGATATGGCGCGATCTGGCCATACGGCCTTGCATCCGTGGACAGATTTGCTGACACGTGCCTGCATTGAGACTTTTCATGCGCATGGCTTGGCAGTGAACTCCTGGACAATTGACGATCCCACACGAATGGCTGAGCTCATTGAGTTGGGAATTGATGGCATCTGTACCAATGCACCCGATGTGGCATTGGAAGTATTGGGCCGAAATTAGAAACGTGGCACGTTAGGGATGCGAACGTACAAGTCGTAACGCATTAGGAACGTGCTCAAACACAATCTCGCGCACCTCGCCTAGATAGTCCCCATCGAGTTGATAGGGGAATGCTCGTGCATCGCTATAGGTGACCGAAGAAACATTTGTATGAATATCGAGCCATGGGCGCTCTTCAATTCCGCCACCACGCAATGCAGAACCCAAAGTGCGCAAAATGTGCAGTGGCTTCATTGTCTTGAACGTAACTACGGAAAGTCCACTCGAAAGCGATGCAGAAGGAACAAGATCTAGGGGGCGGTTTCCGAGGTAGGTGTAGGGATTTGTGTTCATCACTACTGAGAAGAACCCTTCATCTACACGTTTTCCATCATTGAATGTGAGAGAAAAGTGTGAACGCTTGCGATCGAAGTCTGCAAAAAAAGTTTTGAGAGCAGCAACCACAAAAAGTGGGTGCCCGAAATACCTTTTGAGCCACGCGCGTTGCTCTACCCATTTGACGACTGCGGCGTCGTATCCCACGCCAGTGTGGAATGTGAAGTAGCGACCATTGGCGCGACCCAATCCAATAGGTGAGATGTCGCCGCGGTCGAGAGCATCGATGATGTGTTCGACTGCTTGCAGTGCATCATTGGGCATACCAAGGGTGCGTGCGAACACATTTGTGGACCCACCGGGCAAAACTGCCAACGCGGTATCAGTTGTTGCTACGCCGGTTGCTACTTCGTTGAGGGTGCCATCGCCTCCGTAGGCCACCACTACGTCAATGCCGCGGCGTGCGGCGTCTTCGGCGAAGCGGGTGGCATGGCCGCGACGATTGGTCTCCACCACTTGGACATCGTGATACTGGGCAAGGCGTTGGTGCACCGCAACGGTGTTCTTGGCCGTCACCGAGGACGCAAACGAGTTGACGATAAGCAAGAGTCGCAAGGCTTTTCACGGGATCAGGACGGCTGGGGACCAGATACGACAAAGGTCACTCCAAATTGGCAATTGTGTGGGGGTTTGGGTTGGGTGAAAGGGCACTTAGTGGGTAACAATGTCACCTATGAATGTGATCGTGTGTGTCAAGCAGATCCCCGACCCCGCAGCGCCTGGTGCGCTTGATGGGGCCACTAACACGCTGAAGCGTGACGGCAAGTTAATTTTGGACGACTCCGACGCCTACGGCGTTGAGATGGCGCTCCAACTTGTCGACAAAGCAGGAGGCGGTGAAGTAAGTCTGATCTCTATGGCGCCTAACGGTGAAACAGCAGGCTTGCGCACAGCACTTGCAATGGGTGCAGCAAAAGGTGTGTTGGTGTCCGATCCTGCATTGCAGGGTTCCGATGCACTCACCACTGCAAAAGTTCTTGCTGCAGCAGTCAAGAAACTTGGCGGAGCAGATTTGATCATCGGTGCGACTGAATCATCCGATGGATACACCGGCACAGTGCCAGAGCAGATGGCTGAATTGTTGGGATTGCCCTCAGTGACTTTCGCAAAGAAAGTTTCTGTTGAAGGTGGAGTTCTCAAAGTTGATCGTCAGACAGAAGAGGGTTACGACGAAGTCACATGCCCAATGCCTGCTCTCATCAGCGTGACTGCCGGCGTGGTGGAGCCTCGCTACCCATCTTTCAAGGGCATCATGGCTGCAAAGTCAAAGCCCGTTGAAGAAGTCACTGCATCAGACCTTGGTGTGACGCCAGTGGGCTGGGCAGGTGCTGGTCAGCAAATCACCAACGTTGCTCAAGCAGAAGCACGTCAAGCTGGTGAAATTATCGAAGATGACGGCGAGTCATTCGCCAAGATCGTCGGGTTCTTAGAGAACCTGAAGGCAATCTGAGTAAGAAGTCAAGAGGAGAATCATCATGGCACTGAACAACGTTTGGGTCTTTGCACAGGTCGCCAATGGCGCACCAACATCGGCCACTCTTGAACTGCTCACCAAGGCACGTTCACTTTCATCATCTGTTACAGCATTTATTGCAGGCGACGGCAATGCTGCCGCTGCTGCACTTGGTGAGTACGGCGCAACCAAGGTCTATGCCGCAGACACAGGCAAGAACTTGCCAGGTGTTGCAATTGCATCAGCAATGAAGGCAGTCATCGACGGTGGCGAGACACCTGACTTGGTGATGTTCCCACAGAACTACGAAGGCCGTGACGTGATGTCACGTCTGTCCGTCAAGATCGACAAGACAGTCATCACCAACAACGTCGACATTGTTGACAGCGGTAATGGCGTCACTGTGGTGACACCGATCTTCGGTGGCAACACTTTGGTCAGCACCACATTCACAGGTGCAGCACCATTCCTCGCAGCATTCCGTCCAAAGTCTTTCGCAGCAGAATCAGCTGGCGGTGCAGCCGCTGCTGTCACTGCAGTGTCTGTTCCCGATTTGGGTGCAACAGGCGGTGCACAAGTGAATGCAGTGCACGTTGAAGAGACAACTGGTCCGAAGTTGGATGAAGCAAACATTGTTGTTGCAGGTGGACGCGGACTTGGCGAAGCTCCTGCCTATGCAATGGTTGATGAGCTTGCAACGATTCTCAAAGGTGCACCTGGTGCATCACGTGCAATCGTGGACGCAGGTTGGGTTCCCTACAGCTACCAAGTCGGCCAGACCGGCAAGGTTGTCAAGCCCAACATCTACATCGCTGCCGGTATCTCTGGTGCGACACAGCACATGGTGGGTATGAAGGGTTCCAAGAACATCATCGCCATCAACAAAGACAAAGAAGCACCCATCTTTGGAGTTGCAGACTTGGGAATCGTGGGCGATGTCCACAAAGTTCTTCCCAAGCTCATCGAAGCACTGAAGGGTCGCTAATTACTGCGAATCGTGTGCACGTAGTGCAACACTGAGACCCTCATCAGGGTCGACAATAACGAGATGAAGCCCCCACCCTTCGGTGGGGGTTTTATCGTTTCTGAACGCGTAGTACTCACATGCGCGTGCAATTTCGCCACACTCTTGCGGATCACAGGGCCATTCGTCGACGAGTCCTGCAATATGGGCAAAGAGCCACCACACGTCGCTTCTGGCAGTCGCTACGCCTCGGCGCTTGCCATGTGCCCCACCGGTTGATGCAGCCCATGTGAGGGTCTCCCAGGCCTCGCTACACGACAGGGGAGCGAGCTCGCTGTCTATGCCGGCATATCCAAGTGCGCCCAATGCATGGGCCGGGTCTCCCTCCACAATGGCGAGGTCTGCTGTTCCGTTGGACTGAGAGGTCCACGCGTTCATCATGCGTCGAAACGCGTCAATTGTGTCGCTCTCATCAAGTGGCGTGGCATTGATCCCCGAAACAAGAACACTCTCGTTCCATAGTGGAGATGTAGGAAACTCTTCCACCACACCATCATCGTTATACGAGACATAGCGATAGGTGGGTTCCCACGGCTGTGGAGTGATGGGGATGTCGAGAATTTCTGGTTCGTCTGAGTTGATGATGTCTCCACGCAGAGCGCGTTCGTATGCAAATACACCGCGATCATGGCCAGGTTCGAGAAGCGTTGAGAGATCTTGCCAACTGTGATGCACTGCCAGAATCTCTGACACCGGACCTGGCATAAAGGTGCGCGCAGTGTCTTCAAGTGCGCGCACTGCAAAATGTGCAGGCGACCACAACGCAAGTCGATAATTGGCAAGTGTTGC
>CAEZTC010000030.1_pt1 | contig 9562 bp, 7 predicted proteins | sample 7264111 | NCBI WGS metagenome assembly CAEZTC01 (sample SAMEA6813793, study PRJEB35770) | uncultured Acidimicrobiaceae bacterium | biome: Freshwater; feature: Freshwater reservoir; material: water | place: Czech Republic | collected 2016-08-15 | depth 0.5m m | reverse complement strand
GTCGCCCTTTGCGCAATCTGAAAGCGTCTGATGGTGGTGTTGCAGTATTCGATGTGGACGTCGATGCCACCGCAGATAGAGACTTGTTTATGTTGGGCGGAAAGAACTCCGCGGGTGATGTAGTGGCGGTGCCTGTGCTCGTTGAGTTTGATGAAAATGCCAATACGGACACAAGCACAACCATTGCGGCCGAGAACACATCTACCGCTTCCACAGTCGTTGATGTTGACGACAACGAATCAGGTGGAGATGGATCGGGAACTCCGTGGATTCTCTGGTTGCTGCTGGTCGCAGCTTTGTTGGCAATTGCCTATGGCATTCGAAAGCGGCTCACCAAGCGCACAAACGACGCTAAGTAAGCCAGTGCACAACCGGGGCAGGGCGATCTTTGGTGACCGCCTCGCGAGTGCCCCAACCTAGGTAGACGATGCCGACCACATGGTCGGTGTCATCGAATTGACAGAACTGAGTCATCGTTGAGTGTGTGCCCTTTGCGGGTGTGCTCCACAACGCAGTCATGCCCAAGGCGTCAATCAGCAACAACATGTTCTGAATGCCGGCCGCAACTGCATAACGATTTTCTTCGGTCTCTAACTCACTTGCACCAACAGCAGATGCAACCACCAACACCACAGGAGCACGACCATATTTTGTGCGTGTCTTGTCTACTTTGATCTGGTCGTCACCTTGTGTTTGCATGGCATCAGCAACTGCCTCACCAAAACGCGGGCGTGCATCATCTTGCAATACAGCCACACGTAATGGACGTGTTTTTCTGTGGTTCGGCGCAGCCTGTGCGGCAAGAAGGAGCCGCTCAATGATGTCGTGGGCGACAGGCTTGTCTCGATCAATTGTCATCGCACTGATGCGCGAGTGAATAATGCGTTCGATGTCGTCGGCTGACATTGCTAGTTCTTGTGAAGATCTGCGTTCAATCCGCCCCAAGAACCAGTGCGAGAAATAACTTCGACGGCACCAGTGAGTGAGTTGCGGCGGTAGAGCAATCCGGATTGGCCAGAGAGCAGTTTTGCTTTCACGGCATTTCCCGAAGGATCAAGAACCACTGTGCCGGCAGTGACATAGAGCCCTGCTTCCACGATGCAGTCATCACCGAGGCTGATGCCGATGCCAGCGTTTGCGCCAAGCAGACATCGCTCACCTATGGTGACCATTTCTTTGCCACCGCCAGAGAGTGTTCCCATGATGGAAGCGCCGCCGCCAATGTCGGAGCCATCACCGACGATGACTCCTTGCGAAATACGACCCTCCACCATTGACGCTCCCAAGGTGCCGGCATTGAAGTTGCAGAAACCTTCGTGCATCACCGTGGTGCCAGAAGCAAGATAGGCGCCAAGACGAACACGGCTTGCATCGGCAATACGTACTCCACTGGGAACTACGTAGTCAGTCATGCGAGGGAACTTGTCTACTCCATGCACAGTGAGGTGCTCATTGCGTCGTGCAAAATTCCACGTGACTGATTCGATGGCACTCAACGGCACAGGCCCACGCGATGTCCATGCAACATTTTGTAGGTGGCCAAACATTCCGTCGAGATTGATGGTGCGTGGCTGCATGTGACGATGCGAGAGAAGATTCAAACGAAGATATGCATCTTCGGCACTGGCTGGACTTACTGCAGTATCAATAGCAATGGACACGGCACGAAACGCCACGCCTCGTTCAGGATCGGTGTCTATTGCAGATTCATGAGAGGGCAGTGATGACGGAGCAACACCTAATCCCAAGGCACGAAAACGAACATCGAGTGTGGCGCCGTCGGCGTCCAGAGTGGCAATGCCCACTCCCCAAGCTGTTGTTGACATTTACATGACCTCCGGTCGAAGAGTAGGGAACAAAATGACATCTCGAATTGACTGAGCTCCACCAATCAACATGACAAGGCGATCAATACCAATGCCAAGCCCGCCAGTGGGTGGCATACCAAACTCCAAGGCGCGCAAATAATCTTCGTCTACGGTGCCTGCTTCGGCATTTCCTGCTTCTTTGGATGCTTGTTCGTCTTCAAAGCGAAGACGTTGTTCCACAGGATCGTTGAGCTCGGAATATGCATTTGCAAGCTCGCGTCCACCCACAAATAATTCAAAACGTTCGGTGAGGAATGGGTCATTGCGATCAACACGGGCAAGTGGGCTGATCTCTACAGGATGTCCAGTGACGAATGTGGGAGCACGAAGCGCACTTTCACAAGTTGCCTCAAATAACTCTTCAATGATTTTTCCTGTGCCGTGATGTGCTTCCACTTTTACATTGTGCTTCTGTGCCAATGCGGCAAGTTCTTCGCGTGGTTGCGAAGGATGCACGGCTACTCCTGTGGCTTCAGCGACAAGATCAATCATGTGTGCACGACGCCATGGTTGTGCAAGATCTACCGTTTCGCCGTCGATCGTGACAGTGCTCGAACCTGTTGCATCAATTGCAGATTGTGTGATGAGAGCTTCGGTGAGATCCATGATGTCGGTGTAGTCGGCGAAGGCTTGGTAGAGCTCCATCATGGTGAACTCAGGGTTGTGTCGTGTAGAGATTCCTTCATTACGGAAGACGCGACCAATCTCATACACACGCTCCATGCCGCCCACAATGAGGCGCTTGAGGTGCAGCTCCAATGCGATGCGCAAGAACAACTGCATGTCGAGCGCATTGTGATGTGTCACAAATGGACGCGCATGTGCACCGCCAGCCTCCACGTGTAACACAGGTGTCTCTACTTCAATAAAGCCACGATCATGGAGCGTGCGACGGAAACTGGCGATGACTGCATGTCGAACTTCAAACATGCGACGTGACTCCTCATTGCCAATGAGGTCTGCATAGCGTTGGCGGTAACGAGTGTCGGTATCGGTGAGCCCGTGCCATTTGTCGGGCATAGGGCGAATTGCTTTCGACAAAAGCTGTAGTGATGACACCTTGATGGACAACTCGCCCTTACGAGTAGACATCACCATGCCTTCGACCCCCACCCAGTCACCTAGATCAAGATCAGCAATGGCATCAAATGCGTCATCGCCCACAACTGCACGAGAGACAAAGAGTTGCAACGCGCCCGTGCGGTCTTGCAGTGTGGCGAAAATGAGTTTGCCTTGGTCTCGCTTCAACATGATGCGGCCCGCAACACTGACGTGAGTCTCGGTTTCGGTGCCTGGTTCAAGTGCGTCATGGTCACGGCGAATGTCGCCAAGTGTGTGCGAACGATCAAAACGGTAGGGGTAGGGGTTAGTGCCCGCATCTCGCATGGTGGCAAGGGCAGCTAAACGACGGGCTTTTTCGTGCTCGAGGCCACCGGCGCCTTGTTCTTGATTCTCTTCATTCACAGACCTCCTACGGTAGTGGGCACAGCGTGTTGATGAGGAAGTCATTGCGTCACGGGGTGTTCACTTTGCGCTCTCCACACGGCAGGTAGCCTCAGGTGTGTGAATCTCAATAAACGCCTCGTTGTTGTGGGTGGAGGCCCCGCCGGACATGCTGCAGCAAGTCTGGCTGCACGAAAAGGTGTACAGGTCACCGTGGTGGAGCGTGAGAGTCTCGGAGGTGCGGCTCATGTGTTGGATTGTGTGCCTGCAAAAACAATGATTGCCACAGGTAGCGCGGTGAGCTTCACTGAAGGACTCAGTGGCATGGGTCTTGAGAATCGTGACGCCGAAGTTGATGTTGAGGCTCTTACGAATCGTATTGAGGACATCAAGAGTCGTCTTTCCAATGACGTAGAAACTCTCCTTGTGAGCCAAGGCGTGCGCATTATTCGAGGGACTGCAACGCTTGTGGATCGTTGTCATGTGCGTGTGGTGTTGGCCGATGGGACAGAAGAAGTCATCGAAACAGATGACATTTTGATCTCCACGGGAAGCCGTCCGCGTATTCCCGATTTTGTTCAGCCTGATGGCGATCGCATTTTGACCACGCGCGATTGTTATCCACCAAGAATTTTTCCTGAGAGCGTCACCATTGTGGGCTCAGGTGTCACTGGTGTGGAATTTGCTCACATGTTCGAGTCATTCGGATCCAAAGTCACTTTGGTTGTGAGTCGTCAACAAGTGTTGCCGGGTAAAGATCCTGAAGTTGCGGCTGTTCTCGAAGACACCTTCTTGGCTCGTGGTGTGCGTTTGTTTAAGGGCGCACGTGCAACAGCAATTGAACGCACCGCCGATGGAGTGCGGGTGGTGTGTGACGATGGTCGAGTTTCTGAGACCACTCACGCAGTTCTTGCGATTGGATCATTGCCCAACACCGAAGGACTTGGTCTAGAAAATGTGGGGGTCGAGACCGATGGTGGCTACATCGTGATTAACCGTCATTGTCAAAGCAGTATCGACAACATCTATGCAGCAGGCGACGTGAGTGGAAAGCTTCCATTGTCATCGGTGGCTTCTATGCAAGGGCGAAAAGTTGCCGAGCAAGTAGTTGGTGGACCCAAAGGCCCACATCGTCATTTGGATTATGACAAAGCAGCGTCTGCAATTTTTACTGAGCCAGAGATTGCCGATGTTGGTCTTGCCGAAGCAGAAGCATTTGCATCAGGTCGAAAGATTCGCGTCACCAAAGTGCCGTTTTCATCTACTGCCAAAGCATTAATCAATAACGATTCACGTGGTTTTGTCAAAATCATCAGCGATCCTGCAACTGGCGAAGTCTTGGGTGGGTCAATTGTGGGGCGTCATGCAGCAGAGCTCATCAGTGTGATTGCACTTGCCGTAACTGCAAATCTCAAAGTCACCGACATCGAAGAATCTTTGTTGGTGCATCCGGCTCTTGCCGAAGCACTTTCTGAAGCTGCCGATTAGCTATTCAATAACAACAACAACGTCGCCAGCACCCACGGTGTCACCTGGTGACACATTGATTGCTTTCACAACGCCACTCTTGTCGGCTTCGATTTGGTTTTCCATCTTCATGGCTTCGAGTACGACAACACTTTGTCCAGCTTCCACGCTTTGACCCACTTCAACAAGAACCTTCACAATGGTTCCTTGCATGGGCACTGCAACCTTGCCAGTTCCTGCGCCGCCTCCGCCGCCTGCACCAGATGCAGAGCGAGGTGCCTTTTTCTTTGCAGGTGAACTTGCAGCAACACCCGCAGATTCGGGAACCCACAGCTTCACATCAAAGCGACGGCCATTGACTTCAACAGTTGTCTGACGCTGCACGAGGGGAGCGTCGTCATCGCCTGCAGGCGCGCCTACAGGTGCTGTACCGATGTGGGAGAGGTCAAGAACTTCTTCTACCCATTTGGTGGAGTGTGTGACAGCTGCGAAATCGGGATGTTCAAGAATGGCGATGTCTGCAGGAATTGTTGTGGCGATGCCTTCTACAACCATCTCATTGAGGCAACGCAGTGTGCGTGCAATTGCAGTCGGGCGATCTTTGCCCCACACGATTAACTTGCCGACAAGGTTGTCGTAGTACTGGCTGATTTCGTCGCCAGATTCATAACCACTATCGAAACGCACGCCGAAACCATCGGGTGGAACCAATTTTGTGATCGGACCAGGCGAAGGTAAGAACTTGCCACCTGCGGGATTTTCTGCGTTGATACGAATCTCGATGGCAGCACCGCTTTGACGCGCACGCACTTCTTCTTGTGTCATTGGCAATTTCTCACCTGCAGCAACACGAATTTGCCATTCGACAAGATCAATTCCTGTGATGACTTCAGTAACGGGGTGCTCTACCTGAAGACGTGTATTCATCTCCAAGAAGAAGAATTCGCCGTCTTGATAGATGAACTCCACCGTTCCTGCGTTGTAGTAGCCCACTGCTTTTGCAGCTTTTACTGCAGCGGCACCCATTGCGTCTTCAACGCCGTCAGGCAAACCAGGTGCTGGTGCTTCTTCCACCAGTTTTTGGTGGCGACGTTGTGCAGAACAGTCACGTGTCGACACCCAGACAACATTTCCGTGTTTGTCACCCACTAATTGCACTTCGATGTGGCGTGGCCATGTGAGGTAGCGCTCTACGTAAACCTCATCGCGACCAAAAAAGTTTTTCGCTTCGCGTTGTGCGGAATCCATTGCTTCTTGCACTTCAGCTTCTGAATGCACAACTTTCATTCCGCGGCCACCGCCACCGTATGCGGCCTTAATGGCAACGGGCCAACCGAATTCTTTGCCGAAGTCCACGATTTCTTGGGCGCTCTGTGCGAACTCGGTTGTACCGGGAACAATCGGGGCTCCGCCGCGAAGTGCTGCTTTACGGCTCGAGACTTTGTCGCCCATCTCGTCGATGGCCTCAGGTGGTGGTCCGATGAACTGCACACCCATCGCAGTGATGGCGCGAGCGAACTCTGCGTTCTCACTGAAGAAGCCATAACCAGGATGCACGGCATCTGCGCCGCTGTCCTTGATCGCCTTCAGAATTGCTTCGGTATTGATGTAGCTCTCGGCTGCGGTTTGCCCACCAAGGGCGTAGGCCTCATCAGCCAAGCGCACATGAAGTGCATTGCGGTCGAGTTCGGAATAGACCGCCACAGTGGCGATCCCCATCTCACGGGCGGCACGGATAACGCGGACGGCAATTTCGCCGCGGTTGGCAATCAGGATTTTCTTCAGCACAGGTGACAATATTGCCTTGATGAGAGACCAAAAAGCGAACCAATCAGAAAACTGGCAAATTCGCCGTGTTTCAGAGACCGGAAGTACGAACACTGATTTGCTCGCCGAGGGGGCCCAAGGGGCGCCTGACCGCACGGTTTTGCGGGCTGACTACCAATCTGCAGGCCGTGGACGCCTAGATAGGGCTTGGGAAGCCCCCAGAGGCGCCAATCTCTTGGTCTCTATACTTTTCCGCCAAGTACCTGCACACACCCACGTATTGACCCAAGCGGTGGCTTTGGCGGCAGCTCGGGTGGCCCGGGAACACTGCGGGGTTGATGTGGTGATGAAGTGGCCCAACGACCTTTTAGTGCAGAACGAAAAGGTGGCAGGAATTCTGGCGCAGGCTGGCCCACTAGACACGCGCGGAGTGCCTGCTTTTGTGGTGGTGGGAATTGGGCTCAACCTCGAATGGGCACCACCTGGGGCAACATCGTTGGCTGCAAGTGGTTGGACACAATCTGCAACACCTGATGAGTTCTTGCTCTCAATGTTGCCGTGCATTGATGAGTTGTTGGCGTTGCCGCTAGAAGAGATGCACGAACGCTATGTGGCACAACTAGGCACAGTAGGTATGCGTGTGCGTGCGGAATTGCCACATGATCAAGAAGTTGTGGGACGCGCAACTGGTGTTGAGGCTGATGGGCGATTGATAGTTCTCGACGAATGCGGTGTTACACATCGCATTGATACAGCAGATGTGGTGCACCTTCGGCCTGCAGTGGACTGACTACCGTAGACACTGTGTTGTCTGAACCAGGAATGTCTCGCCTGACAGGAGCACCAAAGTGGATGTGGGTGTTGTCGGTGGCCCTTGTGATCTCGCTGGCAGGTGCGTTGGGCATTGTGCGCGCAACGCAAGCCCAACTTGATGATGTTGCCCGTGTTGATGCGGTAACAGCAGTTCTTTCGCCACCTTCTGGGGAAGTGGAAAACATCTTGCTCGTCGGCTCTGATTCGCGCGAGGGTGCAGACCCAAATGATCAAGACTTTGCATCAACAGGATCAGTTGATGCAACGCCGGGGATGCGCTCGGACACTCTCATTGTGGTGCGCATTGACAAAGCAAATGGTGGAGTTGCATTGATGTCTGTCCCTCGTGACCTATGGGTCAAAATTGGTGACGGGGACAAATTCGCAAAAATCAATGCTGCCTATGCAAACGGCCCAGACGTCTTGGTGCGCACCGTGCAAAGAGCATTGAATATCCCTATTCATCACTACATGGAAATCAACTTCGCAGGATTCAAAACAATTGTTGATGCAATTGGTGGCGTCAATGTGTGTGTACCTCACATCTCGCGCGACAAAGCAACGGGCTTCTACATTGGCCGCAAGGGCTGCAAACTTCTGGATGGAACTCAATCTTTGGCATATGCGCGCTCGCGCTATCTCGAACAAAAGATTGACGGCAAATGGGTCATGGATCGCACGGGGGATACGGGACGAGGTGAGCGACAGCGTGCATTTATTTCGGCTCTTGCCAAAGATGCCGTGCGCTATTTGGCGCAAAATCCATTGAAGACACATGTGGTACTTGATGCAGTGACATCTGCAATGTCGGTGAGTGCGGGACTTGACGTGTTGGACACCGGCCAAAAACTTCGTCAATTGGGAACGGGTGACACATTGTCCTATGCATTGCCCGTATCAAGCGAGATGTTGAATGACAATTTCATATTCCGATTGTCCCGCGATGCGTCACCTGTTCTTGCCTATTTCGCAGGATTGGGTCCTGTGCCGGTCGTCGAAGACAACTAAGTCGAAGACAAATAAGCGGCGTACTTATTGCTGACGTGCGTTGAGCTTGCGTCGGATTTTGTCAGCAAAGGTGTGTGCATCAACGGCTTCGCCAATGCGGTTTCCTTGCAACAAGTCACATCCCAACACTTTGAGTCGTTGCACATGGTCGTCTGTGGTCACCCATTCGGCACAGACGGTCAAGTTGAGAGAATGGGCAAGTTGAATCAACGAACGCACCATGGGGTCATCTCCGCCGTCTGTGCGACCTACATCGCGCACCAAGGTTCCATCTAGCTTCAAGATGTCGGCCGGGAATGTGCGTAGTGATGCAAGTGATGAGTAACCCGAGCCGAAGTCGTCAACTGCAATTTTGATTCCCTGGCGAGTCAATGCATTGACGGTACGCAATACCGATGGATTGTTCTCCACTAAGTTTGATTCAGATGTTTCCAGCACTAACTGGGATGCATCGAGTTGATGCGTGCGAAGAATGGTCAATGTGCGGTCGACGAAAGTGATGTCTGAGAGTTGACGTCGCGATGCATTGATGTGGAGAGCAGTACTTGGATCTACAAGACCGTCACGGATCCATTCCGCAACTGTCTGTGCGCCTTGATCCAGGATCCAATCACCGATCGGTGCAATGAGTCCGGACTCATCGGCGAGATCGAGAAATGCGCCCGGGGCCAAGAGACCGCGAGTGGGGTGGTTCCAACGCAATAATGCCTCGGCTGCAACAATTCGCCCCGTGTGGGCAGACTCAATGGGCTGATACACCACGGAGAATTGATTTCCAGCGAGGGCTTGTTCAAGTTCTGAGGCAAGTGTTTGCCGCTCTTGTGCAATGCGCCGCATCTCTTCGCTGTAGAGCTCGCTACGTCCACGTCCGCGTTGCTTGGCTTTGTACATCGCAGTATCGGCAGAACGCAACAACGTCACTGCAGCATCGGCTGGGGATTGTGTCGCCAATAAATCCGGTGTGGACATAGCCACTCCCACGCTTGCTCCCGCCTCAATCTCTACGCCTTGCAGCACGAGTGGACCAGTGATTGCTGTGCGGATGCGCTCTGCAACATCGAGAGCCACGTGTTCGTCGAGCAGTCCTTCGCACAACACGACAAATTCATCACCGCTAATTCGAGCCACTAAGTCACTGGGGCGAGTTGCTGCAGCGAGGCGCTTTGCAATTGACACAATCAATTGGTCGCCGACTG
>CAEZTC010000029.1_pt1 | contig 9716 bp, 8 predicted proteins | sample 7264111 | NCBI WGS metagenome assembly CAEZTC01 (sample SAMEA6813793, study PRJEB35770) | uncultured Acidimicrobiaceae bacterium | biome: Freshwater; feature: Freshwater reservoir; material: water | place: Czech Republic | collected 2016-08-15 | depth 0.5m m | reverse complement strand
TTTATTTCGGTCACGTTGCTGGTCGGACTATTGGGTCCCATGAAACATCTCACCACCGAGATGGGGTCATCTGGGCCTAGCGTTTCCAATAATGATTGATCCAGAACTCAAACGAGCACTCGGCCAAGCTGCCAAAGCAGTCGAAGTTGTGGCCGCCACACACGACGGCATCACACGGGCCTACACCTCTCATTGGGTCACCCAAGTGTCCTTCGAAGAGCCCCTCATCATGGCGAGCGTTTCCCCCAAGCACGACACCTACCCACTCATGATTGCCAGTGGCCAATTCACTGTCTCGTTTTTGGCCGGTGACCAGGTGCATGTAGGCCAATACTTTTCATATCCGGGACGAAGGTTTCACTACATCGCGCCCGAATATCTCTCCACCGTGAACAATCACCCCGTCGTGGTGGATTGTTTGTCCTGGGTCCACGCAGAGATTTTCGATACAAAGACAATGGCTGATCATGAATTGCTCTTTGCACGTGTGACTGACTTTGGCTACGGCCGACTCCGCGAGGCTCCACTTGTGTATTCCTCTCGGCATGGCTGGCGAGTTGCGAGCGAAAAGGCCCGAGCACCTGGCGAGAGCCCTCGCGACGAATTATTGGCACGCCTTGCTGCGGCTGGTTATGAGACCACGCCCACAGACCCCGCCGACGACGCCTGAAGCACTAGCGTTTCATTCATGTTTCGCCCCCTCGTGGCCGTATGTGCCGCAAGTCTTTTTCTTTCGTCGTGTTCGGTCCTCAATATTGCCCAATCAACGACCACAACCACGACAACAACAACCACCACAACCACGACGACCACCACAACCACGCTTCCACCAAAGCTTGCACCGACTCCTCTGCCGTTTCCTGCCATGGAGTACCGACTAAACCAAGTGAAAAAGATTGGTGGCAAAATCACACCGAAATCTGTGGTCGCATCCAACACGGGGTTTGTCATTGGACAAAACATGATGTACACCCATGGCGTCAGTGTCTATGACTCAGAGGGTGAACCCATAAAGCGCATCTCTGACGAAGTCCCACGATCGATGTTGGGACTCGAAGGCGAGGGCAAAGTAACTGGCTCTCCAGTTGAGGCAGACTTCAGCGCCGATGGTTCATTTGCCTATGTGTCGAACTATTCCATGTATGGCCGAGGATTCAATAACGAAGGTGACGATGAATGCCAGGCCGGTAACACTTTTGATGAGTCATATCTCTACAAGATTGATATGTCGACTATGAAAGTAGTAGCAGCTGCACGAGTGGGTTCTGTACCCAAGTATGTGCAAGCCACCGATGACGGAAAATACGTGCTTGTCACGAACTGGTGTGGCTTTTCACTCAGTGTTGTTGATGCAAACACAATGCAAACAGTGAAAACCATTAAGTTGGGCAAGCACCCACGTGGCATTGCAATTACAAAAGATTCACTGCGTGCTTATGTGAGTGTGATGGGCCTCGCACAAATTGCAATCATTGATTTGACCACTTTGGAACTTGTCAGCAAGACCAAAGTCTCTGGCATTGCACCACGACATATTGTTCTGAGCCCAGATGAACAATTCCTCTACGTGACGTTCAATTTGTCCAACACCGTGTCCAAACTCAGCGTTCCTGGCTTGAAGTTGTTGAAGAATGTGCGGACTGCCGAACGTCCACGCACTTTGGATATCTCCCCAGATGGCACAACGTTGTACCTAGTGAATTACACAGCGAACCAGATCAACGTCCTTAAGGCTGAAAATCTTAAGACCTTGCAAACCATCAACACTTGCTGGCGGCCCATCGGCATTACTTATGAGGCCGTGAAGAATCGAGTGTGGGTTGCCTGTTACAGCGGACAAATTCTTCTGTTCGATCTTGTACGTAGCGAATAACGCGTGGAGCACCGTTCGGACATAGAAGGCCTACGCGCCATCGCAGTCATTGCGGTATTGCTGTTTCATTTTGGAGTACCAGGGACCGATGGCGGATACGTCGGCGTCGATGTCTTTTTTGTCATCTCCGGATTTCTCATTACCGCACTCTTACTACGTGAGAAAGAAGCAACAGGCACAATCTCACTGCGAGATTTCTACGCGCGACGTATTCGTCGTCTATTGCCTGTGTCGTTTGCCGTGGTGGCCGTCACTGCAATTGCGGGAATTGTATGGCTAAGCCCAGCCCGGCTTGACAACTTCGCCGAAGAGATTGTGGCAGCCGCACTTTTTTTCCCAAACATGTTGTTCGCCTCACGCGGTGCGAATTATCTGCAATCACAACTTCAACCATCGCCACTCCAACACTTCTGGTCGCTGGCAGTAGAAGAACAGTTCTATGCAATTTGGCCTGTACTCATGGTGCTGGTCACACGAGGTCGCACATTGGTCAGACAACGCGTGTTCTTGCTAGTCAGCGCAATTGTCGTTGCATCATTTGTGATGAGCGTGGCATTCACTACATCGCAACCGTCATGGTCATATTTCGGACTACATACACGCGCCTGGGAATTAGGCATTGGTGCCCTGTTGGCCGTGTTGTGGCCATTCTTCGCAGCTCGAGTAGGACTGTTGAGGCCTTGGATCGGATGGTTAGGCGCTGCACTCATCGTGTTCTCCGTACTGACCTTTAACGGTGCCACTGCATTTCCTGGCTACCTTGCGCTACTTCCGGTGATGGGTACCGCACTGATCATTGCCTCAGGTCGCGCGCACGCCGAGACAACACTGCATCCCCTCTCGGTGCACAGAGTGTTGTCCTTTCGGCCTTTGCAATACATAGGTGCGCGTTCATATTCCCTTTATGTATGGCACTGGCCGCCACTCATCATTGTGGAAGCTGCCCGCGGAGATTCGCTCAGTGTGACGGATCGGATCCTGATCCTTATTGCAGTTCTCATTGCTACCGAAATCACTCATATGTTCTTGGAAAACCCCATACGACGTGCGCAGTTTCTTGTCGAACGCACACAACTCACTCTCAACATCGGAGCGTTTTTGATTCTGGCAGGTGTACTTGCAGGTGCTGCTGCGGCCTACATCCAGCCCAGCCAATCAACTGGTGTTGTAGTGACCACTCCTACTCTTGCAACTTCGACCACATCCGTTGCGTCCATAGCGACGTCAACCACTATTGCCGCACCGTCTGGACCTCAACCCATCTCGATGGTGAAAGATAGTGCGCCCACACCAGTTATTGAAGGCCTCTCTATCTCTGTTGCGCCCGACAATCTCGACCCACCCACAAACAAGGCTGAGACAAACACCAACATCACCTATGACAACGACTGTCACCAATTCTTCAAAGAGACCGTCAAAAAAGATTGCATCTTTGGAGACCCAGCCGGTGCAATCACCGTTGCTCTCTACGGTGATTCACACGCCGCACAATGGTTTTCACCACTCAATGAGATTGCCATTGCAAACAAATGGCGACTCATTGCCATCACTCAAGGTGGATGTACGCCGATTGAGTTATCGATTTATAACGTGCAAAATGGTGGCGTCTACAGACACTGCACACCATGGCGCGAAGATGCTCTGCAGTACATGAAAGACGAAGGCGTGGATTTTGTTGTCACTGGGCAATATGTGCGTTATCGCGATGCCAACACCGGCGGAATTGTGTCATCACGACAATGGCGAGTGGGTTACACCGAACTAGTGCAGACCTTACGTGCATCATCTATGGAACCGATTCTTTTTGGTGACACTCCAGATATTCCTGGAGTCCCACCCGATTGCATTGCAAGCAATAGACGTAATGTCTCTCAGTGTGTGGCCACTCTTAATCGATCCACGTTGGTCGATGTAATGGATGCACTGCGCAAGGTTGCCCGCGATGAGAAAGTCAGCATGATTGATCCCCAGAAGTGGCTCTGTCATAACAATCTGTGCCCGGTGATTGTGGGAAACATCAGTGTCTATCGCGACGACAACCACATCAGCGATGTCATGGCTCGATGGCTGCAGCCGTTACTGACAGAAAAACTCGTGCCGTTCATCAGTCAATTTGCTCCAACTGCCGCCGTGCCGCAGGGATAGCGAGCAGATTCCTCACTCCACTTTGACATGTTCTGCAAAACATGTTATTTTTGCCATGTTTTGTATATCATGACACGAACGTGTAGAACCCCCTGGAGACCCCATGAATAGCGATGTCCTTGACAGCCTGACCGACCCGGCAGTTCTGTTTTTCTTTCTTGGCTTGTTCGTAGGGGTTATCAAGTCCAATCTGGAGATCCCCGCCCCCATTGCCAAATTCCTTTCGCTCTATCTGCTGATGGCCATCGGCTTCAAAGGCGGTCAAGCCTTGAGCGATACAGGCCTCTCCGGTGATGCTCTCAAGGTCATTGGTGCGGCGCTCTTCCTTGCGTTGATCATTCCCGCCATCTGGTTCTTCGTGCTCAGTCGCCGCATTAACGCATTTGATGCCTCGGCCATTGCTGCAACGTATGGTTCGGTGAGCGCGGTTACCTTCGTGGTCGCATCACAGTTTGTTGCAGACCGCGGCGAAGAAGCCGGCGGCTATCTCACCGTGGCGCTGGTGTTAATGGAATCACCTGCCATCGTGATGGCAGTTCTTCTTGCTACCTGGGTTCGCTCACAGTCCGGTACCAACATGTCCACTGGATTTGGAAGCAGACTCATTCTCAACGAGCAACTTCCAAAACGTAAGTCAGACGCTCAGGCCGAGACGTTGGTACCAGAGGCAGATCACCCAGGCGGTCACACACAAGTAGCCACCAGCGAACACGGTGCAACAAATACGCCGCTGTCTATTAAAGAAGTGCTCCATGAAGCGTTCACCGATGGAGCGCATCTCTTGCTGCTCGGTTCAATGTTGATTGGGTTCATTAGTGGCAAAAGTGGTGGCGAGGCAATGGCACCCTTCATCAACGATGTCTTTAAGGGCCTACTCGCTTTTTTCCTCTTGGAAATGGGCCTCTTAGTTGCGCGACAATTGCGTGAGGTGCGCGATGTCGGTCCATTCCTCGTGGGCTTTGGTGTGTGTGTTCCTTTCGTGAACGCAGCAATGGCATTGCTACTCGGAAGCGCACTTGGTCTTTCAGTTGGTGATCTCACACTGTTGGCTGCACTTGCGTCGAGCGGCAGTTACATCGTGGTGCCTGCAGTGATTCGCTATGCGATTCCAGAAGCTCGCCCCAGTAGATACTTCACGCTTGCATTAGGAATCACCTTCCCCATCAACGTGGCAATCGGTATTCCTTTGTACTACGCGGCTGCATCAGCACTCGCTGGCTGAATATCGCAGAGCGGCGTGTAGTCGTTACGACTTAGCGCCTGACTTCATACGAATAAGGGCCTTAAAGATTTCGCCAATAGTGTGCCCGGCCTCGAGTGGATGGCGGAGATGTTGTGTGTAATCCACGGTGTAGGTGTTACGTCGTCCATCTTTTGTGCGAATGACGTAACCACCATCTACTAGTTCACCCACGATGCGATGCGCGGCTCGTTCGCCTAGCCCCACGAGATCGGCAATATCTGAAATACGGATGTCCGGATTCTGGGCGATACACACGAGCACATGCCCGTGGTTCGTGAAAAAAGTCCATGACCCCTCTGTGGGGTTTGTGGGTTTCTTCTTAGTAGCCATCGACCAATAATCGCATATCTTTGAGCCCATTTGACATGTCTTTAATAACATGTCATTCTTATCGTGTTTTATGAGACATGAAAGACGGTATCGGTCTTGACACCTGCGCGTTACACCGGCAAGAAAGCATCACTTGCCACCATGCACGGCAAGCTCGAGCTGATTTCCCCTTCCATGAGCACCCTCGGTTTGGATGTGTTCCCATCTCCTATCGACACCGATGTGTTTGGCACATTCACCGGTGATGTTGCCCGACGCGCAAGCCCATTCGAAACAGCACTAGCAAAAGCCCGAGACGGTATGCGGGCAGCATCTACAACTCTTGGCTTGGCCTCAGAGGGGTCTATTGGCGTACAAGGGTTCTTGCCGATTGTGGCAGATGTAGAAACTGTCATCTTTGTAGATGATGACGAAGGATTTGTTCTGGCCGAAACCGCCGTGAGCCATCACATAGTCACTCACTCGTGGACTCTCTCACAAGGGCTCCCTCTGGAAGCTGATCTTGAACGAGCAGGCTTCCCCAACCATGGACTAATCGTGCGCTCTGACCGTAAACCAGTTGATATCACAAAAGGAATACACGACCACAAAGAACTCAATCGTGTCATCGAACATTGTTGGGAGATGGGCGCAACCCAGGTGACTGTGGAATCAGATTTACGAGCACACCACTGCCCATCTCGTCGTCCCACAATTGCAGAAGCCGCACGCAAACTTGCGAATCGTTTACTCAACAGTTGTCCTTCGTGTGACTGTCCCGGATGGGGCTTGGTGGACATTGTTCGAGGTCGTGAATGCGCCCAATGTGCACTTCCTACCCAAGCAAAACTCGCTGATGTCTTCGGATGCTCTCGGTGCAGTGCCCGGGAAACAGGTGCACTCAATACAGAACCTGCAGACCCATCAACATGCGAGAGATGTAACCCCTGATGAATTTCTATAACTACGACATTGTCACGCTATTGAAAGGCCAAGCGCAGTCATGATCCCCGTTCTTACCACCACAGGACACGTCCTAGTTGCCATCGCACTATGCCCAGATAGTCGCGTGCGAGACATCGCCACATCTATTGGCGTCACAGAACGAACCGTGATTATTTCCATTTCTCAACTTGTGGACGCAGGCGTCATCAGTGTGGAGAAATCAGGTCGGCGAAATCTCTACAAGGTGAACCATGAACACCAAGTGCATGTGGGACCAGCATCACTCAAGATCTGTGATCTTGTTCAACTGGTCGCACACAGTTCTATAGGTGGTACGAACGACGACGGCTACGAGTAGCCATCAACACGTAAACACCACTCAACATCAGCGCAACAGCCCAGTTGGTGAGATCGGTTGAATAAGTAGATCCTGTAATTGGCAACGTTGCATTCGACTTCACGAGCTTGAGACCAAGCGATGCCTTCACCGATGGAGAGGCCACCACGAGCGAGTGATTACCTGTTCCGATAGTTGTCGGCAACTTAGCGGTGGTTTTGATCGTGCCTTTTGCGTCCACGGTGTAATTGCCAAGCAATGTAGGTGTAGACATCACGACAAGTTCCACACGTTCACCGGAGCGGAGACCAAACGCTTGCACTGCAACGTCACCATTGGGTGCCACTTCAAGTACTGCACCTGGCTTTACTTCGATGATGTTTCCGCGCACATCACGTGCGGCAAACAATGTTGCTGTGTCTGCTGCGTTCACTACCACCACATCTTCTACAGGAACACGAGTCCCGGAGAAAATGCCTGTCATTACAGCGCCTGTCTCAGTACGGACTACTGAGACACCAGAGTCTCCACCTGCGATGGTGTCAAGACGTGTCTCAATGACCGTCGCTGCTTGTTGCAGTTCGCGTACTTGTTCTGGTGTGCGTGCTGCAGGATCAGCTTGCGCTGCAGCAGAGTTTGATGCCGTCACAATTTGTGGCGTTACAGCTACCCCATTAACCAACGCAGCAGCTTTACCTGGTGTCGCAGTCAGTGCAGATTGGTTTGCCGGTGTGACCAATGAAGTCGTTGAACCCGACACCGAAATACCACTTGTTGCAGGAGCCGGGGTGGAAGTAGTGGTGGTAGGGGCAGTGGCTACAGTGATGCTCCCTGGCACATAGGTAATGCTGTAGCCAGATGCAGTTCCACCTGAGCATGTTGTCGGATATGTGCCAGCAGGAGATGATGGCGTGTACGTGGTGGTACAGGTCTCACCCGTACGAGAAACACCGTTCACCGACGGGGTACCAGTGATTGTCGGCACCGTGGCACCAGCGGTTAGGGCGTGCGACGAGGCAGTTACCGTCAACGGAGTAGCTGCCGTGATCACCCCGGCGACATAGTCGACAGAGTACCCGGAAGCAGTTCCACCTGAGCATGTTGTCGGATACGAACCAGCAGGAGATGATGGCGTGTACGTGGTGGTACAGGTCTCACCCGTACGAGAAACACCGTTCACCGACGGGGTACCGGTAATTGTCGGCACAGATGCGCCAACAGTGACTGTATGCGACGAGGCAGTTACCACCAACGGAGTTCCAGCTCTGCGGCCGGCGCGCATGGTCAAACCCTCGCCAGTTGCTCCGGAAATCGTGCGCGCACGAATTTGACATTCAATGAGTCCTTCAGTTGCAACATTGCCCCAACTGGTACTGGTTACCGACACGGTTCGTTGTAGTGCTAACGAAGTCCACCCAGTGTTCGTTCCGTTCCAAGTACCACCGAACGAACCTCGAGAGCCACAACTTGCTTCGTAAGCCGTAATTGTTCCAAATGAGTGAGATGGCGCATCCCATGAGAACGTCACCGAGGTTGGAGTTGAAGTGGACACAATGTTCAAAACTTCTGATGGGCTGGTGGCGGCATAATCAACAGCTGCAAGGTTCACACCCATCTCACCCGATGCATCACCAATTCTCACGCTTGTGGCTTGTCCAATACCTAACTGGCCGCGACCGTTATCTCCCCAACATTTCACCTGTTCAGTTGATGTATATACGCACGTGTGCGAACCACCAGCAGCTACTACGGCAACGGTCTCACTTCCGACCAATCCCAAGTCCACTGGCGCAAGTGAAGACATGGGGGCAGTGCTGGACCCCCTGTTTACAGTGTCGCCTTGACCCAACTGCCCCGAAAAGTTGGCGCCCCAACACTTGACGCTCACGGAATCAACGAGCAACGCACACACATGCGATCCGCCGGCACCTAGCAGCGAAGCCCCTTGGCCCAGGTTGACTGCAACAAGATTGTTACCCATCTCGTTGGCCCCGTCGCCAATTTTGTCATTCGGCGCCGTGACACTATTTCCATCACGACCTAGTTGGTGAGATGCATTTGCACCCCAGCACACAACCGAATCGTTGTCTCGTATGACGCAAACATAAGTATTTCCGGCCACAATCATTTTTGCTGTACGGCCTGCTCCGATGTTTACGGCCGGCAATGAATCGCCCATTTCGTTGGCCCCGTCGCCACGCGCATTCGCATCACCCTGACCAAGTTGGCCATCACCGTTTGCTCCCCAACACTTCACTGATCCGGACGGAACTGAACCACCACCAACGATGGCACATGCAAAGTTAAAGCCGGCAGCAATAGCTGTGGCTGTGACACCGGTGCCCAGGTCAACGGCGGGAAGTGCATCGCCCATTTCACCTGTTTGGTCACCGCGATGGTTTGTGTCTCCGAGACCCAACTGACCATTTGTATTGGTGCCCCAACACTTCACTGAACCGTTATCTAACAGTGCACAGTTGAAAACGCCACCACTTCCAGCGCGAGGACTACTGCCACCAGGAGCAACATCAACGACACTTCTGCCTGTGCCTGGGTTGACAATATTGGAGTCATTGAAGGCGAAACTGTACCCAGCACCTGCCGAAGCGAGGCCATCACTTCGTCCTAGTGATCCGTTTAGTGCAGTACCTACACACCGCAGAATCGATTCAGTATCAAGAATGCATGTTTGGTCACCACCTGAAAAGACGGCAGTGGCGCGACGATAGAACGCACCAGTACTTGAGGTTGCAACCGTTCGGGGAAGAGCCCCGCCCATCTCAGAAGAGCTGTCTCCACGCTCAGTTTGCCTCCAACCATTGCCGAAGGAATTGTTATCGTCAAGCCCCCAACACACAGGGTAA
>CAEZTC010000027.1_pt1 | contig 9854 bp, 6 predicted proteins | sample 7264111 | NCBI WGS metagenome assembly CAEZTC01 (sample SAMEA6813793, study PRJEB35770) | uncultured Acidimicrobiaceae bacterium | biome: Freshwater; feature: Freshwater reservoir; material: water | place: Czech Republic | collected 2016-08-15 | depth 0.5m m | reverse complement strand
TGGCTGTGCCCGCAGGCATGTCACTGCATGATGCAGCCGCGATTCCAGAAGTGTTCATCACTGCATGGGATGCACTTGTGGTGCAGGGCGGTCTCACATCTGGAAGATGGGCAATGGTGCATGCTGGTGGATCTGGGGTGGGAACAGCAGCAATCCAGATTTGTCGCGCGCTTGGTGCTCGCATCATCGTGACCTGCTCGTCAGGCAAGGTGCAGTCGTGTCAAGACCTCGGTGCAGATGTTGTTATTGACTACACAACACAAGACTTTGTGGAAGAAGTCCAACGTGCAACCAATGGCGCTGGAGTGGATGTGGTTCTCGATGTCATCGGTGGTGACTATGTGGAACGCAACATTGCATCGCTGGCTGTAAAAGGACACATCATTCAAGTGGGCGTTATGGCGGGGAAGCCAGTGCCGTTCAATGTGGGGCTTTTGTTGGGTAAGCGCGCATCAATTACCGGAACAGTGTTGCGTGCGCGACCACTCGAGGAAAAAATTGCAATCACTCAACGATTTATCGCCGAGATGTTGCCGTTGTTTGACACTGGTGCATTGGCGCCGGTCATCGACTCTCGATTTGGGTTAAGCGATATCGCACAGGCTCACGTACACATGGCATCAAATGCCAATGTGGGCAAAATTGTGATTGGTATCGCCCAGTAAGGGATTAGCGCTTCTCTACAGGGATGTAGTTGCGCTCATCTGCACCGGTATACCACTGGCGAGGACGGCTGATCTTTTGATCTTTGTCGTTGAGAAGTTCTTGCATGTGTGCAAGCCAGCCCACGGTGCGTGGAATTGCAAACAACACAGTGAACATGTCAACAGGGAATCCCAGTGCTTGGTAAATCAAGCCTGAGTAGAAGTCCACATTGGGGTACAACTTGCGTGACACGAAGTACTCATCGTTGAGTGCAACCTTTTCAAGTTCCAGCGCGATGCTGAGCAATGGGTTCATGCCAGTGACTTCAAAGACTTCATATGCAGTCTTTTTGATCAGCGTTGCACGAGGATCAAAGTTCTTGTAGACACGGTGGCCAAAGCCCATGAGGCGACCTTCTCCTGCTTTGACGCTTTCGATGAATGCAGGAACATTCTTGACGTCGCCAATTTCGGCAAGCATGCGAACTACTGCTTCGTTGGCTCCACCATGAAGTGGGCCGTACAAAGCAGCTGCTGCAGCAGCAGTAGAGGTGTAGGGGTCTGAGTTTGCAGAACTGACCACACGCATAGTTGTGGTTCCACAGTTCTGTTCGTGGTCGGCGTGGAGAATGAACAACACATCCATGGCTCGCGCAAGAACGGGATCTACTGAGTAGTCCTCACCAATGCGGAACATCATGTTCAAGAAGTTTTCGCCATAGGACAGCGAGTTATTGGGAGATACGAAAGGCAAGCCTTGGCTGAAGCGGTAGCACATTGCGGCAATAGTGGGAACCTTTGCGACAAGGCGAAGTACTTGCTTGTCAAAAGATTCCTTATCGAAGATGTCTTTGGCATCTTCATAAAAGGTGCCCAGAGCTGCGGTTGCCGAGACGAACATTCCCATGGGGTGTGCGTCGTAGTGGAAACCATCGACGAAACGCTTGCGCATATTCTCGTGAATCATTGTGTGGTGACACACGCCGTATTCCCATGCAGCCATTTCTTCTTTTGTAGGCAGTTCGCCATTCAGCAACAGATACGCAACTTCCAAGAAGGTGGAGTTTTCTGCAAGCTGTTCGATGGGGTATCCGCGATACCGCAAGATTCCGGCATCACCGTCGAGGTAGGTGATTGATGATGCGCATGATGCTGTTGACAAGAACGCTGGGTCATACATGAACAAACTTGGGTCAAGTTCGCGTAATGCCGCAGATGAAAAAACACCGCCCGTAATGGGCACTGTGACTTTCTTTCCCGTTCTGTCGTCGATGATGGTGATGGTGTCAGCCATATGGGATCTCCTTGACTGCTGACCGGATATTCCGACGGGAGCTTTTTTCCCCCACAGAACAGGCTAGACGAGCCAGGTATCAGATACCCATTTCCGGGCAGAGGTGGGCCTAGAGGGGGGTGTTGTCGTGCTTGCGTGAGACCAAATCTTCACGTTTGTCGACGAGCATGTGCAGAGATGCACAAATTTCTCTTCGTGTGTCTGCAGGGGTCACAACGGCATCGATATAGCCCCGCTCGGCAGCGATATAAGGGTTGAGGAGCCGTTCTGTGTAATCGGCTTCAAATGCTGTGCGTTCTTCGGGGGTGGCGCGGCGTTGAAGAATTGCAGCGGCCTGCCCAGCTCCCATCACGGCGAGTTCTGCCCAAGGCCACGCAACGCACAGATCGTTCCCCATTTTCTTGGAGTCCATCACGATGTAGGCCCCGCCATATGACTTGCGGATGATGACACAAATTCGTGGCACTGTGGCGCGTGCATAGGCAAAGACCAATTGTGCACCATGTCGAATCATGCCGCGCCATTCCAAATCCTTGCCTGGATAAAAACCTGGAGTATCAACCAGCGTGAGAATGGGGATATTGAACGCATCACAGAATGCAACAAAGCGCGCTGCTTTTTGTGATGCAGGGATGTCAAGGGTTCCTGCCAAGTTCATGGGTTGGTTGGCAACGATGCCGATGCTGTGACCACCCATGTGGGCAAAGGCAGTTACAAGATTTCCTGCCCAACGTGGCTTTAGTTCCAAATAGGTTCCATCGTCTACTAATGCAGCAATAATTTTCCGCATGTCGTAGCTGCCTGTTGACGATTCGGGTACAACATCGCCCGCCTCTATCGTGAGGCGATCATCAGAGTCAGCGGTGTCGAGAACTTGTGGCACACAATTCACGTTGTCGGGCAAATACTCCAGAAGTTCTTCAATCCAGATAACTGCGCTGTCAAGGTCGTCAACAACAGTTGATGCCACGCCGCTATTGCGCGCCTGTACCGATGCGCCTCCAAGTTCTTCTGCTGTCATGGTGATACCTGTGAATTCGGCAACCATTGTCGGGCCACTGACAAACGCATACGAGTCTTGAGTCATGACGACAAAATCCGAGAGTCCAATCAACAAAGCAGGACCCGACACTGCAGGCCCAGTGACCACGCTGATGGTGGGAATAACGCCTGAGCAATCAGACAATGCTTTGGCTGCTTTGCCCCAGCCATGTAGCGCAGAGATGCCTTCCAGAATGTCAGCACCAGAGGATTCAATTTGCAAGACCAACGGCAAGAGTTTTGTTCGTGCAGTAACAGCTGCTGTTGCAATCACGTGTGAGGCACTCGCCGAAAGAGCACCTTTATGAATTTCTCCATTGATGGCAAGCCATACCACTTCCCGGCCTTGAGAGAGTCGTACAACTTGTGCTGTGGCTGCTCCGGGAACGCTGTGCTGTAACTCAACCACTATGTCGTAGTGCGAAGTATCCGTCTGAGCCACGTAGCAACAGTAGACCCTGGCCTACGTATAGGTCTCTCTGGCGCCCTTGGCGAGTGGTTTAATACCAATTTGTAAGGTGATTCCAGGCTGACGAGGAGCGTGACGTCGCGCAACTTCAAATGCTCTGTCACGTACGGCCAAAGTTGCACGGTTGGGCCGGGGGCGATCTCGTTGGACCCATCCCACCACTCGACGCGGTAGATCGGGAACGCTGATACGCACAAAGTCGCCCTTCAACCATCCAGGTACTGCGCTTGCAGGAACAATTGCAGCTCCGAATCCTTCAAACACCAGCGATGCCATGAGTCGTACTCCGTCGATCTCGGCTTGTGATTGCAAGGTGACGCCTTTGTTGGCGGCTGCACGATCAACGATGCGCCGTTGGGCTGTTCCTCGGGGCGCAAGAAGAATGGGGTGGTGGGAGAGTTCCTCGAGCGAGATGCTCTCGTGCTGGGCTAGAACATGGCGAGTAGGGGCAACAAGAAATAGCTCTTCTGCAAACATCTCTCGCGTATCAAGGTTTGCATCCATCACGGGTAAGTGCACCAGTGCTGCATCAATCTCACCACTGATAAGTCGCGGCATGAGCGAGCTTGTAGCCCCTTCCACAATGGTGGTTTTGACACCAGGGTGGTGTCGTGTGAGTGAGTTCAATAGTGGCGGCATGAGCCAGCGCGCTGTTGTGCCAAGAACTCCAATGCGACATTCACCCGTTGCGCTATCTCCAAGTGAGTGAATGTCGGCGTCGATGTCTTCCACCTCATGCAGGACACGTCGAGCACGGGCAACGACGATTTCTCCCTCTTCGGTGAGCCGACCACTTGCCCGTTCAATCAATGTGGCACCAAGTTCTGTCTCGAGCCGTGCGATGTGAGCCGAGACATTTGATTGCGCGGTGGCCAGTGCCTTAGCTGCACCTGAGAAGGAGCCGTGTTCGGAGATGGCGACCAGAATCTGTAGTTGTTTGAGTTCCATCTGCCCCCCAGATAGCTATCTCTAAAAACGATAGCAACTATCGCACCGTTCGCCTTGAGTGTTCACGCATTCACGTGCATAATTTCACTTATAGAAATCGCGCTGGCTATGCCCCCCATTAGCCAGCCGAAGGAACCCATCAGATAGTCCCCCCACTATCGGGTTTAGGTAGAGAAGCCCCGCACCCCCCTGCGGGGCTTCTCCCATTACTGGGTTCTTTCTCCCGAGCAGGTCGTGGTTTTTCTCTGCCTAAGGGAGGCGTAAGGTACGCCCGTGAACCAAGGCGCATTTTTTGATCTCGACAGGACCATCTTGTCGGGCGCGTCCGCGCTAGTGGTGAGCAAGGTATTGCGCGAGACCGGGGTAGTGAATCGTTCGTTACCTGGCGAGACGCTGTTGTATCAAATCTTCGAAACATTCGGCGAGAACTTGCCGTCCATGGTGTTGGGTCGCCAAGCAGTGCTCGCGATGCGCGGTCAATCGCAATCTGCAGTGCAGACAGCTGCTGAAAAAGCAGTGCCTGAGTTAATGGATTTATTGCAACCGTTTGTGCGTCAAGTGATTGATGATCATCGCGCACATGGTCGACAAGTTGTGCTGGCAACAACAACTCCACGCGATCTCATTGCGCCGTTCGCTCGTGAGGTGGGGTTTGATGACGTCATTGCCACTACGTATGAAGTGGACAGCACAGGGCGCTACACAGGTGAACTTGTGGGGCCATATGTGTGGTCAAAGGGAAAGAAAGACGCTGTAGAACAATGGTGTCGCGAGAATCATGTTGATGCCACGCAGTCGTATGCCTATAGCGACAGTGTGTTTGATGAGCCGCTGTTATCCATGGTGGGTTTTCCTCATTGCGTTAATCCTGATTGGCGTTTACGTCTCATGGCAGTGGCGCGGCGTTGGCCAGTCATGCATTTCGATGTTCCCGTGGGTGTGGCAAAGATTCCTGTCATCGGACTTGAAGCACAACAAGCGTTGATGAAGTTTGCACGTCCTGAAGTTTTTCCCTATGCGAAGTTTTCAATTTCCGGCACAGAAAACATTCCGTTAGATAGCGCGGCAATTTTGTGTGGTAACCATCGCAGCTATTTCGACATTGCAGCCATCTCTCTTGCGGTTGCAAAGACGGGCCGGGCAGTGCGATTTCTTGGCAAGAAAGAAGTTTTTGATGCCCCAATCATTGGCCCACTCGCCACCGCACTTGGTGGTATTCGTGTAGAGCGAGGAACGGGAAGTGACGAACCACTACGTGCAGCGAGTCAATCACTGCACGCAGGAGATCTTGTTGCCATCATGCCCCAGGGAACCATTCCGCGTGGACCAGCATTTTTTGATCCCGTACTGAAGGGGCGATGGGGCGCAGCTCGCTTGGCTGATGAAACTCGCGCACCAGTGATCCCTGTGGGCATTTGGGGTACTGAAAACGTTTGGCCACGTAACGCAAAACTTCCGAACATCACCAATGTGACATCGCCTCCACAGGTCATTGTGCGAGTCGGTGAACCGGTGATGTTGAACTATGTCGACCCGGATGAAGATACGCAAATCATCATGGACGCAATCACAGCATTGTTGCCCGAGGAGGCACGAGTACATCGTGAACCCACGGCCGAAGAACTGCGGCGTAGTTATCCGTCGAATTACTCAGGTGATCCCGACACCGAAGAAATTCGACGACCAGGTACTGATTAGAGATTCGTTGTCTTGCATCACCTCACGGTGACACTTGCGACTATTTCGAGTTTGCGACTTTTTCGCGCACGATGTTGAGCGCAGAACCTGCCTTGAACCATTCAATTTGTTCAGGACTAAAGGTGTGCTTTGCTTCGAAGTCAACTGTGGAGCCGTCGGCTTTTGTGATGCGACATTTCATTGGCTGATCCGGCACAGGTGGCAAATTCAACACAGAGATGCGATCTGATTCTTCAATCTGGTCGTAGGTCTTGGGGTCAGAAAAAGTCAGAGGTACAAGACCTTGCTTCTTGAGGTTTGTCTCGTGAATGCGCGCGAATGAACGTGCGAAAATCACAACGCCACCTCGGAAACGTGGTTCCATTGCGGCATGTTCACGTGATGAACCTTCTCCGTAGTTCTGGTCACCAATGGCACACCATTGAATGCCCGCTTCGCTATAGCGCTTGGCGATATCTGGGTAGCTTCGGCGCTGTCCATCGGTGATGTCCAGACCTTCTCCCACGGCACCACCAAATGCATTCACTGCACCAATGAACAAGTTGCCCGAGATGTTCTCGAGATGTCCGCGGTACTTGAGCCATTTGCCGGCAGCGGAGATGTGGTCGGTGGTGCACTTACCCTGGGCCTTCATCAAGATAGGAAGCTCGACATAGTCCTTCCCATTCCACGCAGGGAATGGTTCAAGGAGCTGCAGTCGATCACTTGTGGGGCTCACCTCTACAACAACACCAGAACCATCTGCAGGTGGCGCGGTAAATGTGTCTTCGCCTGGGTCGTAGCCCTTTGCGGGAAGCACTTCACCCGTTGGTGGCGCAAGTGTTACTTGTGTGCCGTCGGGCGCTGTCAAGGTGTCGGTCATGGGATTGAAATCCAAACGTCCCGCAAGTGCAAGTGCAATCACAGTGTCGGGACTTGTCACAAAGGACAGCGTGTTTGCCGAGCCGTCATTGCGCTTGGGGAAGTTGCGGTTGAATGAGTTGACGATGGTGTTGGGTTTTGCATTGACATCTGCATTGCGTTCCCACTGACCAATACATGGGCCACATGCATTGGCAAGCACGGTGGCGCCAATTGCTTCAAGGTCTGCAAGCAGGCCATCGCGTTCAATGGTTGCGCGTGTTTGTTCAGAGCCGGGTGTAATCAACAATTCAACTTTTGCCTTAAGGCCAGCTGCTGCTGCTTGGCGTGCAATGGATGCTGCACGAGTGATGTCCTCATAGGAAGAGTTGGTGCAAGAGCCAATGAGTGCAGATGAAATCTCAAGTGGCCAATCGTTTGCTGCCGCTTCTTTGCCTACTGCTGCACCCACTTTGTGTGCACGATCGGGGGAGTGCGGACCGTTAATAAGTGGTGTCAAGTTGTCGAGATTGATTTCAATGACTTGGTCGTACTGTGCACCGTCATCGGGGCGAAGATCGCTCGCAACTTTTTCCGCTGCTGCAGCAATGTCACTGCGACCTGTGGAGCGCAAGTACGCGGCCATGTTCTCGTCGTAGCCAAACACTGAACATGTCGCGCCAATTTCGGCACCCATGTTGCAGATGGTTGCCTTACCGGTTGCAGAAATATTGTCCGCGCCTGGTCCGAAGTATTCAACAATGGCTCCCGTGCCACCTTCCACGGTAAGGACACGTGCAACTTCCAGAATTACGTCTTTAGGACTGCTCCAACCCGACAATGTGCCGGTGAGCTTCACGCCAATAACTTTTGGCCAACGCACGTTGAAGGGAAATCCGGTCATCACGTCTACGGCGTCTGCGCCACCGACACCGATTGCCACCATTCCTAAGCCACCTGCGTTGGGTGTGTGGCTGTCAGTGCCAATCATCATTCCGCCAGGGAATGCATAGTTCTCGAGCACCACCTGGTGAATGATTCCGCTGCCTGGACCCCAGAAACCCACGCCGTACTTAGCGCTGACGGAGCGCAAGAAGTCATAGACCTCACGGTTGGTGTCGTTTGCATCCACAAGATCGAGAGCTGATCCGCGCTTTGCCAAAATGAGATGGTCACAGTGCACTGTGGAGGGAACTGCAGTGGTGGGCAAGCCCGCTGTCATGAATTGCAACAAAGCCATCTGTGCGGTTGCATCTTGCATCGCCACACGGTCGGGACGGAAGTCGGCATAACTGCGACCGCGTTCCATTTCTTGTTGTGCGGGATCCACTAGGTGGTTGATAAGAATCTTTTCAGCCAGCGTCAATGGTCGGCCAAGGCGCTTGCGACCGAGTTCGGTGTTTGCCGTCAATGAGGCATACACACCTTGTACAAGTTCGATGGGGGTTCCGGCGGTCACGGCCATTGAGGGCCACCTTTCGTCGTGCAAGTAGCGGACTTGCTTTTTCTCTCTGTGTATACAACTCTAATACAAGTGCGCACTATTCGCTATCACCACATCGCCGAGGAACTTCGCGGCCGCATTCTCTCGGGTACTTATGCTGCGGGGCGTCTGCTGCCGAGTGAATCGGAACTCTCTGGTGAATTTGGCGTGAGCCGTGTCACGGTGCGCAAGGCTCTTGAAATTCTTCGAGACGATGCCTTAGTCGATTCCCGTCAGGGGTTTGGTTGGTTTGTTGCCGGTGACACTGTGCGTCAACCGTTGGCGCGCTTGGCAACTATTGAAGATCAGATGCGCGCATCTGGAGCCGTGCCACAACGAAGAGTTCTTGAGTTTGCTTTCGAAAAAGCTCCAAAGAAAGTGGCACACGCATTGGGTACCTCTCAGGTGTTGCGAGTACGTCGCGTGAATCTTGCAGATGGAGAACCATTTGCCATCGTGACGGTGTGGTGTCCGGCAGAACTTGCAGAAAATTTGTCACGCGCAGACGTCGAGCGTTCACCGTTTTATGAATTGCTGGATGTCCCTCTCAGTGGGGCGTCACAAACAATTGGTGCCGATGCGGCCACAACAGAAGAAGCAGAACTGCTGAAGGTACCTGCAGGTTCTCCAGTATTGCGATGTGTGCGTACAACGATGAGCACAGACGAACGCGTGGTACTGGTCTCACATCATGTGTTCCCTGCACACCGCACAGAGTTCGTAGTGGATTTACCGTTTGTGGATCAATCAATTGCACCAAGTGGCTTACGACTTGTTGATTAACGCAAGAAAATGTATTTCCAGATCTCGTCGTCTTTCACGAGGCCATCTTTCACCGCAATCAGGAAATCTTCACGAAGTCGAAGCTTGCTTGCTGCATGCGCATCCATGTTCAAATGTGTGTAGGACTCGGCAAGCGAGAGGGCAGTGGGTAATAGTTCTGATTCATCAACCACTGCATCTAGAACACCGGTGATGACCGCGTTGTCGGGTGTGAATGTTTCAGCAAGTGCAACAGCGCGGGTGAGTGCTGCAGGACTTAAGCGATGACGCATGATTTCTAAGGTAGAAAAAGGCATGTTCATGCCGATGGCAACTTCGTTAGCTGCGTACTTGTAGTTACCACGTGCACCAATGCGATAGTCACCACACATCAAAAGGAAAAATCCCATCGCCATTGCGTGCCCAGGGCTGGCAATGACAACTGGTGTGGGAAAGGACAAGAGACGTATCGCAAGGTCAAGCCCACCGTTCAACATGTCCACGGCGGGTTGACCGCTGGCACCCAACACCTTTAGATCAAACCCCGCCGACAACATGCCAGGGCGCCCTGTGAGGACAACGGGAACACTGTCTGCTTCAGCATTGTCAAGTGCCCGTTGCACTCCTGCTTGCAGAGTGGGTGAGACGGCGTTGGCTTTTCCGTCGTCCATGGTG
>CAEZTC010000024.1_pt1 | contig 10188 bp, 10 predicted proteins | sample 7264111 | NCBI WGS metagenome assembly CAEZTC01 (sample SAMEA6813793, study PRJEB35770) | uncultured Acidimicrobiaceae bacterium | biome: Freshwater; feature: Freshwater reservoir; material: water | place: Czech Republic | collected 2016-08-15 | depth 0.5m m | reverse complement strand
TCGCCCACACTTCTTTGGCGCCGCGTTCGAGCAGCAGTTCTGCCGCAGAGACGATGGTGCCACCAGTGTCGATCATGTCGTCGGTCAAGATGCACAATCTTCCGTCGACGTCACCAATGACTTCTTTTGCGATAGCGACATTGGTGGTGCCTTTGGGTCGACGCTTGTTGATGAATGCAACGTCCGCGTTCTTATCGGAGAGATGCTGTGCGAATCTTTCTGCAACTTTTACTCGTCCTGCATCGGGAGACACGATGACGAGATCTTGTTCTGCATGTTGACGCACGTATTGCTCCAGCACGGGAAGTGCAGTGAGGTGATCTACTGGGCCAGAGAAAAACCCTTGAATTTGTCCGCTGTGCAAGTCAATAGACACCATGCGTGATGCGCCGGCTGCTTTAAACATGTCTGCAATCATTCGTGCAGTAATGGGTTCGCGGCCTTCTGCTTTGCGGTCTTGACGTGCATAACCGTAGAAGGGGCACACTGCAGTAATTCTTTTTGCTGATGCACGTTGTGCTGCGTCAATCATGATGAGCTGTTCCATGATCGAGTCATTAATGGAACCCGCATCTGTTCCAAAGTGGGACTGCATGATGAACACATCGCCACCGCGAATGCTGTCGGTGAAGCGAGGACGAATTTCGCCGTTTGCAAACTGCACGAGATTTGCATCGCCCAATTCGATGTTCAAGTGTCCTGCAACTTCGTGTGCAAGCGTGGGGTGAGTCCGTCCGGAAAATAGCGACAGGCGCTTCGTTGTAACTTTTTCCATGGACCGTGTGCTCATGGGGACAGTGTAGATGAAGGGCAATTTGTTCCGGGAAGAGGACTCGAACCCCTATTAACGGGACCAAAACCCGCTGTCCTGCCAATTGAACGATCCCGGAAAGACCCTTTTACGGTATCGGATTTTAAGTTTCTTGAAATGTCCCGATAGGTTCTAATGCCTTATGGGTTCTCTGGTTAAAAAGCGTCGCAAGCGCATGCGTAAGAAGAAGCACAAAAAGATGCTCCGTCGTACGCGTCATCAGCGTCGTAAATAGTTAATTTTCGCCTTCTAGGTGGTCTTCAACGCGTCCCGCATCGGGGCGCGTTGTTGTGTGTACTACCTGCAGCCCTTCCAAACCCTCTGTGGGGGTAGTGGCATGCCCGTAGACGAACCAAGTAGAGCCTGAGCCTGCAAGGTGTGGCTCTTGTCCTAAAGCTTGTGAGATGCGCTCGCGCCACCGCGCTAATTCGGGAACTGCTCGCAAGGCGGCTGGTTCCAGATCGTTGAGTCCACTTCCTGTGGGTCCGCCCATCTCATCCCATGTGCGATACACGAGGGGAGTTGGGGTGTGCACGGGGGGAATCAACAATGTGATGTCGCATTGTTCGTGGGCCAAGGGGTCCACAATTTCGCCAATGCCCTGCACTCGGGCTCGGCCACCCGTGAGAGAAAACGGCACATCGGCTCCAATTGCCGCGGCACGACCAAGATCGGTGAATTGTGCCCAACGAAGGATTGCTGCTGCATTGCTGGAGCCACCGCCCAGGCCACCACCATGGGGAATGTTTTTGTGAATGGTTACATGAGCTGTGCGACCCACAAGTGTCAGCGCGCGATGCACAAGATTCGATGCATCGGTCGCAATGCCGTCTGCATACGGACCGGTAAGTGAGATGTGTGTGGTGTCTGCTTCGGTGATGGTGATGTGATCGGCAATATCGAGAGCAACCATCTCGGCATCGATGAGGTGGTAGCCATCTGCGCGCACACCCACTACGCGAAGAGAAAGTGTGAGCTTTGCAGGTGATTCCAGAAACGTCATGGCGCGATGTTGTGTAGTGCGCGAAATAGCGCAAGCCATTGTTGCACGGTGAGTTCTTCTGCACGGGCGGTGGGGGCGATGCCGGCTACTTCGAAATGTTCGGGTTCAACTTTTCCGTTTAGGGCACCCCGCAGCATTTTGCGTCGCTTTGCAAAGCCCATTTTCACCAAAGAGAAAAACTCCTTCGCATTCACCGACTCATCTGCTCGTTGTGCACGGCGTGTGATCTCCACAAGTGCTGAATCAACATTGGGTCGTGGAAGAAACACGGTGGGTGGCACTATTCCAACAATGCGTGCCGTGGCATAAAAATCAACCTTCACACTCAGTGCGCCATATGCCTCGGTAGAAGGTGTTGCGCAAAATCTTTCACCCACTTCTTTTTGCACCATGACCAGCATCTTTTTCACTTGAGGCACAAAATCCAAAATGTCTGCAACAAGTGGGGTTGCCACGTTGTAGGGAAGGTTGGCAATGAGCGACCATGAATCCGACGCAGCAAGCACCTCTGGCCAATTGATTTTCATGGCATCGGCATGCAACACGGTGACATTGGGTAAATGTTGCACGTTGTGCTGCAACAAAGGAATGAGCGCAGTGTCCACTTCGATGGCAAGGATCTGCGCACCAGTTTCCGCAAGCGCCAAAGTTAATGAGCCCAGTCCTGCACCGATTTCTACAACGAAATCACCACTCGATACCGAGGCAGCGTGCGCGATTTTTCGCACGGTGTTCGCATCAACCACAAAGTTTTGCCCGAGGGCTCGTTTGGCGCGTAGTCCCGCCTCTTCTAATTGGCGAGATGCATCTGTGCGAGACAGTGTCACCAGGACATCTCTACAGGAAGAGGTGCATCAACTAGTTCGGCCACGGCTTCAAACACAGGAAGATGCAAGACAATGTCGAAAGTGCCAGAGGTGGGCCCGATATTGATGTTCACGCAAGTGGTCTTGAGTCCGTTGTTGAGGTTGCGCACCGTGACAGTGGCACCCAGCGGAGCGATATTTGTAGTGCAGCCATTCTTGGCTGATTCGGGAAACCTTTTGAATGAGGCAATGCCTCTGTAGGACTCAGAAGTATTTCCCGCAGGGTAGGCAATCTCGCCTTGGGCGTTCGATTCCACAGCAACGGGGCCTTCAAGATTCGCAGGTGCATCGATCGTGTTGTTGGTGAGAAGGCCTGTGTCGAATGTTGTGGTGGGTGCCACGGTGGTGTTGGTATCTGTGGAACCTGCACTGCGACCGCCTGCGATAAACAACAACGGCAGCAGCAATCCTGTGGTGACTGCTGCGACGGTAAGTCGATTTCGATCGGTGCGAGAGAGATCCATGTACCTATGAATGTATGCGGGGAAATGCTGCAAGTGCATTCGCCGTTGTTTGGCGTGCGAACTCAGCGGGGTCCTGCCCACGTAAATCTGCGATTGCGGTCCCCACAAGACCTACATGTGCAGGTTCGTTAGGACGTCCACGGTGAGGAACCGGGGCCAAGAAGGGACTGTCGGTTTCTACAAGAACTCGATCATTGGGGCATAGAACTGCAGCTTCGCGCAGTTCGGCTGCGTTCTTGAATGTCACAATGCCGCTAAACGACAGATACGCACCACGGTCCAAACACTGACGTGCTTCGTCAGGGCCGCCAGTAAAACAATGAATGATTGTGTGAGTGGGCATGCCTTCTGCGTCGAGTACATCGAAAGTGTCTTGCCATGCATCACGGGTATGGATCACCAGTGTCATGTCGTGCTCTTTAGCTAAAGCAATTTGTTCGGCAAATGCTTTCATCTGCACATCGCGTGGTGAATGTTCGTAGTAGTAGTCAAGGCCACACTCACCAATTGCAATCACTCGATCGCGCCCAATAAACGGAACAATGCTGTCGACACCTTGGGTTGCATCGTGTGGGTGTAGACCCACAGTTGCCCACACGTCAGGGAATTCACTCGCAATTTTTGTTGCGGCATCACATGTGGGTGCGTCTGTTCCAATGACAACGAAACGTTCTACTCCAAGTTCACGTGCACGTTGCAACGTGTCGGCCACACCGTGTTCCATCTTGTCGTCATGTATATGACAGTGCGTATCTGTCCAGCCCTTTGCGTAACTCATGAGATAGTGCGACGAGGAAACAGTGGGTCACCCTTGATGACAGGTGCGCCCGATGGGTACAGACCCCATTGGGTATCTGCGGGTATGCGACAGTTTTCGATATCAGTGGTCATGCCAATGCGACGCCAGATTTCACGGGCGGTATCGGGCATTGCAGGAAACGCAAGGATCGTCACAATGCGTAATGCCTCGAGTGCATCACCCATCACTGCATCTACCTCTGGACCTGGTTCGCTCTTCCACGGTTCATGGTTTTCGAGATGAGCATTTGTTGCACGAATGAGTTGCCATGTGGCCTCTAATGCGCGAGATGGTTGCACTTGTTCCCAATGTTGTGAAGTTTCGTTCACGCATTGTTGAGCAATGGGCGCAAGAGTGCTATTGGGGCTAGGCGCGGTGCCGAGTCCGCCACATTTCTTCTCCACCACTGTGGCGATGCGTGCGGCGAGATTGCCCAAGTTGTTCGCAAGATCTGAGTTGTAGCGCGAGATGAGCCCTTCGTAGGTGAAATCGCCGTCGTTTCCATAAATGGTGTCGGCCAACACGTAGTAACGGAATCCATCAACTCCAATTTCATCCACTAGGTCAAGTGGATTCACCACATTGCCTTGTGTTTTCGACATCTTTTCGCCACCAACGAGGAGCCATCCGCCCACAGCCCAACCTTTAGGAACTTCAATTCCTGCGGACATCAACATTGCTGGCCAATACACATTGTGAAAACGCACGATGTCTTTGCCGATGAGGTGGTGATTGACGGGCCACCATTTGTTGAACATCTCGTCATCGGTGCCATAACCAATTGCGGTGATGTAGTTGGCGAGTGCATCGAACCACACATAGGCCACATGAGAGGAATCAAAAGGAAGGGGAATACCCCACTTCAAAGTCTTGCGACTGATGGAGAAATCTTGAAGTCCTTGTTTGATAAAACCAATCACTTCATTCACACGATGTTCAGGAACAACTGCATGAGGATGTTCTGCGTAGAAGTCGAGAAGCCTCTGTTCAAATCGTGAGAGGCGAAAGAAATAGTTTTCTTCTACGACGTGTTCCACGGGGCGTTTGTGAATAGGGCAGTTGTTGCCGTCGAGATCTTCTGGCGTGAAATAGGCCTCGCATGGCACGCAATACAAACCGCTGTAGGTGTCCAGTTCAATGTCGCCAGCATTCAAACATGCTTGGAGCAGTTTTTGCACGCCGGCATAATGTCGCGCCTCGGTCGTACGGATGAAATCATCATGGGAGATATTCAGTCGTTTCCATGCTTCTTCGAACAAGGGAGCGATGGAATCGGTGAACTCTTGGGGTGTCATGCCCGCTGCATCAGCAGCTTGTTGAATCTTGAGGCCGTGCTCGTCAGTTCCTGTCAAGAAATGCACATCGTCGCCCAAGAGGCGATGCCAACGTGCAAGAGCATCACCCACAATGGTGGTGTATGCATGCCCCAAGTGAGGGCGTGCATTGACGTAATAAATAGGGGTGGTGAGGTAGTAGGTGCCCACTCATTCAGGCTAGGTCACAAATGGGTGTGAAAGTCGGTTCGTTTTTCACTGCAGGTGTTTCATACGCTGGACAAGATGTCTTTTGAGTTCGATCACGCCACACATGCCGTCCCTTTAGGTGATGGCGTGTATGACACCCCCATTGAAGATCGTTGGGACATCAACGGCAATGCCAATGGTGGTTATCTCTTGGCACTAGTTGCAAATGCCATGCGTGAAGCATCAGGGCGTGCACATCCAGTATCGGTATCTATGCATTATTTGGCTCCAGGCCCAGCTGGCCCCGCACACACTCACACCGAAGTGGTGAAATCGGGAAAGCGTTTGGCCACTGTTGTTGCATCGTTGCGACGAGACGGAAAAGATCTCGTGCGCAGTATCGGCACATTTGGTGACATAGATGCAACTCAAGGTCCGCAGTCATTAACGCTCACTCCACCGGAACTTCCCGCATTTAATGATTGCCCGACTCGGCCCGCAAGCGGACCGGCTCCACTGGGATTGTCTTCGCGTCTCGATATGCGACTTCATCCCGATGACACCGGTTTTGCACGTAACGAACCCAATGGTCGCGCGCTTGTGCGTGGGTGGTTCAAGTTTGTCGATGATCGCCCCGTGGACACCTTGGCACTGCTACTTGCCGCAGATGCTTTTCCACCCGTGATGTTCAACTTGTTTGGCATGCAAGGGTGGGTGCCCACTATTGAATTCACTGTGCACGTGCGTGGAGTCCCCGCACCTGGTCCAATTGCGTGTGTGTTTGAAAGTCACGCAGTGCAAGGTGGGTACTGGGAAGAAGATGGCGCGATGTGGGATAGCAACGGTCAACTTGTTGCCATGAGTCGACAGTTAGCGCTTGCGCCCTTGACGTAGGCCAAGTGTGTAGGCACACAACAGCCCTACAGATACCAAAGTTGCGGTGGTAGAGCGTCGAATCAGCATCTTTGAACGCTGGGCAAAAATCACCACGGGCCATCCACGTGCCCGAGAGAGGCCAGCCAATTCGGTATCGGGGTTGACGGCCACTGCATGACCAACAATTTCCATCATTGGTACATCGCTCATTGAATCTGAATATGACCAGGACTCAGCAAGATTGATGCCGCGTTCTTGTGCGAGGCGTGAGATTGCTTCGGCTTTTCCTTCGCCGTAGCAAAAAGGACCATCGAGTCGGCCTGTGTAGATGCCATTGTCCACTTCGGCACGCGTGCCAATTCCACCCGTCATTCCCAATGCAGTTGCTAATGGTTCAACAAGTTCAATGGGTGAGGCGGACACAATCCAAGTTTCGCGACCCGCACGATGATGTTGTTCAAGAAGTGCACGTGCTTCTGGGCGAATAAGACCAAGTAACTCGGGCAAGACAATTTCATTGAGACCCACAAGATCTGATTGCTGCATGCCGCCCACGCCAGCCAAAATACGATCGCGCACACCAGTGCTGGATTCATCGCTGGAGCCAAAGAATTGAAAACGAAGAGCGCGCACAACATCTGGCACAAAATCTTGTAATCGAATATGGCCTGCATCACGAGCAGCACGTGCAAAAACAAAAGCTGACGATCCCGCAATAAGTGTGCGGTCAAGATCGAAGAAAGCCGCGGTGCGTGTAGTGGTCATAGTGCTACTGCAAGCGTATAGACACGTTTACGGGGAACACCAAGTGCATCAGTCACTTCATTGATGGCATCGCGAGTGGTGAGGCCCGACTGAATACGTTGTGTGAGTTCATCGATGATGTCGGTGTCTGTTACTTCGACAACGTCTGCCTGGTAGGGGGCAATGACAATTGCATACTCACCGCGTGGCTCAATCGTTCGCACATGGACAAGAGCATCTTCTAATGTGCCGCGCCACAGATCTTCGTGCAGTTTTGTGAGTTCGCGCGCAAGAACAATGGTGCGCGTGGGATCACAAGTAGATGCAAGGTCAACCAATGTGCGCTCTAAGCGATGTGGTGCTTCATAAAGAACAGTGGTGCGCCGCTCGCGGGCAATCTCGGTGAGTCGCTCGCGACGTGCAGCTCCTGCTCTCGGCAAGAATCCATCAAAGGCAATACGCGTTGTGGGCAGGCCGCTGATTGCAGCTGCCATAACGAAGGCTGCAGGACCAGGGGTGGCATACACCTTGTGTCCTGCTGCATGCACTGCGGCAACTAATTGTTCGCCAGGGTCACTAATTCCCGGTGTACCTGCATCACTGATCAGCGACACGGTGATGTTGTTCGCCAGATACTCCAACACTGTTGCAATCACATCGTGTTCGGTGTGTTCGTTGGTCACGAGCAAACGTTCTGGTCGCGCACCAATGTGTTTCAACAATGAGCCACTGCGGCGTGTGTCCTCACAACACACAATGGGAGAGGCACGCAACACCGACACAGATCGAGGTGAAATGTCATCAAGATTGCCGATAGGTGTTGCGACCAGCCACAAGCCATGGTGCACGGTGGAACTGGATTCGTTAATGGTCGACATGGCGCACCTCGATTGTGTCACCCACGCGGACATTCCAGCGTTCAAATGAACCTGTCGATGCTTCAATGACGAATTGTGCTTTGCGTGTGAGTTGCCCCACGCGCCAAGGCTTCATGGTGTCAATCCGTAGAACAATTCCCTCGGAATCGACGTAGGCAACATCAATGGCAGTTTTCATTCCCATGGTGTGTACCCACGAACACGGGTCCAACAACAAAGGCTCTGGAATTGCGGCCATTCCAATAAGGCCACGGCGTCGATCTGTGCGCGAAGTTGCCCGCCCAGCTGATGCCACAACACGACCTTGGCTCACGAGCCAAACAGGTTCGATAGAGCGACCCGTGTGTGCAGTCATGCTCACACGTTAAATCGGAATTCGGTGACGTCACCGTCAACAAATTCGTATTCTTTGCCCTCTGAGCGCACCTTGCCCAAGTCTTTGGCTTTGGTCCACGAACCAATCTCCACCAGTTCGTCCCAGTGAATAACTTCGGCACGAATGAATCCGCGCTGGATATCGGAGTGGATTTTGCCTGCACATACAGGTGCTTTGTCACCAGCATGGAAAGTCCACGCACGGGTTTCTTTTTCGCCAGTGGTGAAATATGTGCGCATTCCCAACAAGTGATACGCAGAACGCACCATCTTTGTGAGTGCGCCTTCACCAAGACCAAGAGCTTCGAGCATGTCTGCACGGTCTTCGTCAGATAACTGGGCAGCTTCGGCTTCAATCTGCACACTCATGCCAAGCACTTCCACATCGTGTTCTTGCACGGACCCAGGCGGGCACAGTTCTGCGCGCACGCGGGCTTCAACGGCAGGGATGGTGTCAAGTTCATTTTCGCCCACGTTCACCACTGACAACACACGTCGATTGGTGAGAAGGAAATGTGGCGCGAGTGCTTCGCGGTCATCGGCGGATAATCCTGCGCGATACAACGGCATTCCTTCGGCAAGCTTGTCGTATGCGCGCTGTAACACAGCGGCTTCTTCTTGATTCGTTTTATCCACGCGTGCGGTTTTCTTCACACGGTTCAATCGCGTCTCCACGGTTTCAAGATCAGCGAGTGCAAGTTCTAATTCCACTACTCGCAAGTGTTCGAGCGGATCATCTGGACCAGGTACGTCGTCGTCGGCGAATGCACGCAACACAAACACGATGGCGTCTACTTCACGAATATTGGCAAGGAACTTGTTACCGAGGCCTTCACCTTTGCTTGCACCTTCTACGAGTCCGCCAATGTCGACCACTTGAACCGCTGCATGCACGATGCTTTTTGTCTGCGACATCTCGGCAAGTGCCAGCAGTCGCTGGTCGGGAACTTTGGCCACGCCAATGTTGGGGTCCTTGGTGGCAAAGGCATAGGGGGCTGCAAGTGCTCCGCCCCCAGTGAGTGCGTTGTACAACGACGACTTCCCGGCATTGGGAAGACCTACTAATCCGAAACGTTCCATGAAGGATGACACGCTACCTGCGGGGGTTTGCTCGGTGGGCCGTGTGGGTTCTGGGGGTGGGAATTGTTACTATGGCCGTAGTGCAAATACCCCCCGCTGCCGCGAGGGACAACACACAGATAGGACACCCCCGTGACCACATTTGATCTCGACCTCACCAAATACAGCCTGGGTTGGAGCGACCAAGTTGATTACGCATTCGAACCTGAAAAAGGTTTGTCCGACCGTGTGGTGGAGCAGATTTCATGGTGGAAGGGTGAACCCAAGTGGATGACGCAGTATCGCTTGCGCAGCCTGGGCATCTTTGATCGCAAGCCGATGGCGAAGTGGTTTGCCGACAACATGCCCGACATCGACTTCCAAGACATTTTCTATTACCTCAAGCCCGCAACTCACCAAGTAGATGAATGGGATGATCTGCCCGAGCAGATGCGCATCACCTATGAGAAGTTGGGAATCCCCGAAGCAGAGCGCAAGTACCTCGCAGGCGTCACCGCGCAATACGAATCAGAAGTGGTTTTCCACCGCAACCGCGAAGATCTTGAAGCACAAGGCATTTTGTTCTGCGACATGGACACCGCATTGCGCGAATACCCCGATTTGGTGAAGCAGTACTTCGGATCTGTGATTCCTCCAGGGGACAACAAGTTCTCCGCTCTCAATACAGCTGTGTGGTCCGGTGGATCGTTCATTTACGTACCACCAGGTGTGGAGTGTGAAATGCCGTTGCAGGCCTATTTCCGCATTAACTCGGAAAACGCTGGCCAGTTCGAACGCACCTTGATTATCGCCGATGAAGGTTCAAAAGTGCACTACATCGAAGGTTGTT
>CAEZTC010000019.1_pt1 | contig 11108 bp, 8 predicted proteins | sample 7264111 | NCBI WGS metagenome assembly CAEZTC01 (sample SAMEA6813793, study PRJEB35770) | uncultured Acidimicrobiaceae bacterium | biome: Freshwater; feature: Freshwater reservoir; material: water | place: Czech Republic | collected 2016-08-15 | depth 0.5m m | reverse complement strand
TTGATGTGCCGTGGTTACTGCGTGTGCAGTTCAGCATTCTGAATGCCGCTGGTCAACAGATTGGCCATGTGAACCGCGCCAACATGAAAATAAAAGACACTTATGAGATCCAAGTGAATGATGACGCACTCGACATGCGGGTCGCGGCTGCCATTGGTGTTGCCGTTGACGCTTTCATGAACCGATAACGCCCTACACCTCAACAGTTTTCACTAGTGCCCTCGGCAGGGATCGAACCTGCGACCTACGGTTTAGGAAACCGGTGCTCTATCCACTGAGCTACGAAGGCGGGGATGGTGCGAAATGTGGTGCGAAATTCGCCGACACACCTTGCGCTATCACGGTCAAGGTTACTGCTGCCAGCCAGATGCGGAAAGAATGGGGATTACGATCTGTCTGTGGAATCTGTTGTCCTTATCCCATCACTTGGTCGGCCCAGCTCAGACTTTGACCTACTGGCAGAGTCACTTCGACAGGCGTCATTTAACCCAGTTGCAATCGATCCAAGACCTCAATTTCCTGATCGCCCGAATCTCCATGACCTAGCTCTCGACACAATCCACCAGATTGACGAGTTGGGAATTGAGAACTTTCACTTAGTTGGTCATGCATTTGGTAATCGTTTGTCTCGATGTATTGCATCTGATTTTCCCGAACGAATTTTGTCTTTGACGTTGCTGGCCGCTGGAGGCCTTGTTGAACCACCTGCTGAAATGTGGCAAATACTCTTTTCGTGTTACGACCGAACTCTGAGCGACGAAGACCACATCGCCGCCGTCCGTGCTGCATTTTTCGCCGAAGGAAACGACCCCGAAAGCTGGAGGCATGGTTGGTTTCCAGAGATAATGAAATACCAACGAGGTGCCGTTACTTCAACGCCTCGAGAAGACTGGTGGTCTGCAGCTGTTTCGCGGGTATTAGTCATTCAAGCATTGCAAGATGCTATTGCTCCCGTAGAGAACGGTCGCCGGTACCAGTCTGAGAGCGCTCCACATGCGCAACTAGTCGAAATAGACGGGTCTGGTCATGCGATGTTGCCGGAGCAACCCGATGCAATAGCTTCTGCAGTCATAGCGTTCCTCCGACGCGAATAAGGACGAAGCAGCATCCAGATCACGCTGTACGAATTTGCTCGGCGCGTTCTAGGTATTTGATGAAACCCGGACCACTACCCCATCAATACTGGGGTTTGGAATTACGCACCAGCCTCACGAAGGCGGGGGATGGTGCGAAATTTGCCAACACACTTCGCGACATCACCCTTCAGGATAAACATGACATAAACTTCACTGGTGCCGACACCTCCAAAACAATTGCGGAGCAAAGTAACCGAGCAGAACATGCTGGATGCTGCCGAAGAACTTCTACGCAACGGGGACGCTCAGCAAGTCACAGTTGAAAACGTCGTTCGTCTTTCTGGCGCCACGGTTGGCTCCTTCTACGCACGTTTTGGAAATGTGGAAGGATTGTTTGAAGCGCTTCATAGGCGCTACCTTGACTCCATTTTTGAATCAAAACTTCTTGAAGCTTTGAACAAAAGCATGGAACAACCCGACTTGCGCGGCGCAGTACATCACGGGTGTAAGACACTCATTGAGTTTGGATATGAGAATCGCAAGTTGCTTGCCTATTTCATCACGCACCCATCCGATGATGCTTTAGCAACTCGACGTATCGCCGTCGATACCGTGTTTAATGGCCTGAAGGCACACCGCAGCGAAGTCGTTCACAAAGACCTCCGTCGCGCAAGTGAAATCACCACGCGCTTGATCTATTTCGCGCTTCTTGGCGTTGTTTTCCTAGAGCCAAGCGACTTCGTCGGTCGAAAAACAAGCCTTTCACATGTGATTGACTCCACCACGCAGATGGCCTACTTGTATCTGACCAACAAATAGCGGGGTCAAGTCAGCCTTTCGTCTGACCACTATTTCAACCACAACTACTTGATCACATCTTGTGTGCAGACGGTACAAAAATCACTTCATACACGTCTACGTAATTAGGTATGTCTATTCCTCTATACAACTGCAAGTGGCACACACACTGTCTCTATGGGCAAAAAACATCTCTATATATTCGTCGCTGCTCTGGTTCTCATTGGCATCGGCGTAGCAACACCAAAACCTGCGCATTCTGCAACTTGTTCACAGAGAACTATTCCGCTCAGTTCAGCAGTTACCACCGGGCCAATTCCTGTTTCCCTAGGTTTGAAGTATGTTCCTGTCAATAATCAATCGCCCTTTAAAACAGGTATGCGAATTCGAGCTGTCACAGGAAGAACCCTAAAGACCACCAAATATGTGGAAGGTCAAGTCGGACGCATCTCTCAATGCAATATTGCTGTTCTGGTTGATCGTGTACATGGTTCTGGCACGTTGTTTTATGCAGATTTTGTTGTGGCAGGAGAAATCGGTGCTCAAGGACCAATAGGTGATACCGGAGCCACTGGTGCGACAGGACTGCAAGGACAACCGGGCACTAATGGAACTAACGGAACCAATGGAACCAACGGATTGATACCTGCATATGGCTCGTTTAGAGACACCACCACTCAACAAGTTGACTCCGTCAATACACCCAAGGCGTTGACTTTCAATCAGATTACGCCGGGTGTTAATGGCGTCTCCGCAAGTGGCGTCACAGTGGAGTTTGGCTCGCACATTGTCGTTGCCCGGACAGGGACCTACAACATCCAGTTTTCGGCACAACTCGCGAAAACGGATCCGGGCAATGACATCATGAGCATCTGGCTTCGTCGAAACGGAACCGATGTTCCGCTCAGCAACTCAGACATAACCATCTCAGCGTCGCTTCGTCAGGTTGCAACTTCCAACTACATCATTGATCTTGCAGCTGGCGACTATGTCCAGCTCATGTACTCCTCAGCCGATATTGCGACGCGAATACTAGCCATCGCCCCACAAACTAATCCGGCGCGTCCTGCAGGCCCATCTATTGCCGTGGCGATCACTCAAGTGCAATAGACCGCCCAAGAACCTCGCTAGATCGTTCATAGGGCTACAGAGCGAGAAACCTTGCTTCAGTTGCGCATAGACCTGTCAAACATCCGATACGTGAGAGAACTTCCAGTCAGAATAAAGACCAACGAAATCAAGAATATGTACAACGTGTTGTTACCAGTGCTCGGCAGTTCACCACCGGACACGACAATTCGAATGTCTGCAGAGACGAAACTCCCTGCAGAATCTGCAACTTGATACCGCACGGCTGTTGCTTTACCCACAAAAGCTGAATCGGGTGTGAACGTCACCTCATTCTTGGAATTAACGGCATACGTACCTTCACCATCAACTTTGAGTGTGCTGAGAGTGCAGTTAGGAGTTTTTTGATTCACACCGCACAGGCGCAGAGAATCGGCCTTCCACGAAGATGATGCCGCGGGCGTGTCGTTTCTCAGTGGTCTAATTCTTTGCTTCGCACCACGATCTCCATTCGACGAATCGTTCTTCGCTCTCGATGGCGCTGTTGATGCATTCGCCGACGCTGCGGGGTTCGCAGTCCATTTCGCAGTACACACCACACTTGCTGATGGCTGTGTTAGCAACGACCCTGCACTCTTGTCTCCAATTGAGTTGTTACACGTCCAACCATCAAAGGTGAAGCCAGTGCGCATCAGCCCGGTGCCTGCGGCCAAAGAGTTGGATGCACCTGCACTCAGACCCGTGATGGATGCGGGCAATGTGCCGCTACCGCCACCCAATTCATACGACAACGAATAAGTGATTGGTATCTGGGACCTAATTCGCAAACCCCAGATTTCATGGTTATTCGTAAAACCTCCCGTAGCAGCGGCAAACCCGAAGCGAACCGTCGGTTCAGCTATGAGCTCTGCGGGTGCATTGATGGTTACCGCTGGTGTGCTGCTCACCGAACACTCAGTACCCGATGCACACAACCAAATCTTCAACTGTCGGGGAGTAATCGTTGATGGATCAAGCACAATGCGCACGGACCGCGCGCGACCTGCCCTCGTTGATGGCCCCTCGTTCCATTTGGTATTCACAGGTGTGCTGACGTCGCTCACTTGATTCAATGTGCTCAAGATGCAATATCCAGCCATTAGATGCCCTGGTCCCCGAACGACCAAAGAGTTCGGACCAGGACGAGTAGATGATGGACAACCGGTCCCATCAAATTGAGAGTTGCCGTGATTGCCGAACATGTCAAAGCCGATACCAATAAGTCCGTTATTCAATCCATTGAGATTTGGATTTTGGTTTCTATCGGCGCTGTAACCCAGTGTTCCTCCCGCTGGCATTCTCGATGAAGTCTCAGTTCCTTTTTGAAGGAAGAAATTGATTCCATCTGCACCATTACCTCCCCACATAGAAAAGTGAAAAGCGATGTCCAAACCAAATTCCGTCGGTATCGGAGTTCCATAGAGCAAGCCACCGGCCCTTTGTTGTGTTGCGGACGTGAGTCGTAACGCCGAGTTGGGTGTCTCTGATCCCGAAGTACTCACTTGGGCTGTGAAACTAGCGCTCTGAGCGAGACTCCACTGGGTACCTGGAACCCATGATGGTCCAAAATCCTCCAGGAAGATGCTTGTACTGGCCTGAACTGGTGAAACGCTGAGAGGCAAAACTCCCATCAGCGAAATCATCACCAAGGACATCAATTTCATTGCACGTGTCATCTACAAATTGTTTCATGGTCGATAACAATGTGAACACGAAAAACTCAGAAGAAACTTTCTTTCTGGTCTTGCAGTAACCCCGAAAGAAAGAATTAAAAAACTTTGACGATTGTTTATGGACTAACTGGAATGCGATTGAGCAATTCATTGTATTTGGCAAGGTCTACAAGTTCCGTACCTTGCGGAACCTGCAATGCCTTGGGGCCAAGTACAAAAAAATCGATAACTACAGGAAAACGAGTCGTGGAATCAGTTCCTTCAAAACGCATCAAGTTCTTTGTTTCTTCATCTAACCAATACAACGTACGTTGCCCATATCGAAGTACAAGAACTGGCTTACCACGCAATTCATCGGAACGAATGAACGCAGACCCTTCTGTTTGCAGAATAAGTTGAGCGTTCTCCGGTGTTTGAGATGCCAATCCCATCACGATTGCGATCAACTGGTCGAGTCGGCGACTTGAAGTATCTGGACTGCGCGCAAGAAGTGGACTACCGGCACCTGGAAGCACTCGTGCAACTTCGCTATCCAAAGTAGGGCGACGTTCTGCCACAACATTCTTGCTCCACCACACCTGTGACACTGGATGTGGCGAAGCACCACCCACAACACGTGCACCGCCTTGATGATTTATCCAGTCAACATCACCTTCAAGAGTGATTGTTCCACCGGTACTGCTGGCTTGTGCAGCCAATGAAAACGAAGCCCCTTGTGCTTCATAATTTCGAGAGAGCACTTCAGCAAGTACTGATGCCTCATCGGAGGTGAGTGGTCGTTCCGTAGCCTTTTCCGCTCCCCCACATGCAGTGAGCACAATGGCGCATGCAGCGAAGACGCTGAATATTCGTAAACACCTCTTCACGTGCGATACGCCGCTAACCGTTGGCTGGAACAACAAGTGCAGAAAGTGTGGGGTACACAGGCTCGCCACGCGGAATTTGCACGGGTGCATTTAATGCGTTTGGCATAGGTTGCTGTCGTGGTGGTGCGAGAATCTTTCGGTAGTCGGGCCCTGGTGGTGCAAGCAGTGGGTTGTACTGCACGGTTTCAGCGAGCTGCGATGCAGATGCACACGGCAAAAGTTGTTCAATGGTCTGTGGAGAAGCTGTGGAGAAGTTATTTCCTTTAAAACAATTACCCAACACATCTTTTGGTGCACCGATAAACACCAGATCGGTGCCATTGTCAAGACTCTCATTGTCTGTGATTTGGTTATCTGAGGGAAGTACATCACTGATCGACATGATGGCAATACCAGCCCAGGAGTGACCAAGAACAACATTCTTGGTGACAAGATTTGATAGTCCTCCGCCCACAACTATGCCGCCACCAAAGAAACCCTCGGGAATGACAGGAGCATCCGGGTTGTCGTTGTCCACAACTAGGTTCGCAGCCACGGTTGCACCTTTTTGCGGCGACAACATTTCTGCATCTTGTGAGTTCGGTGTAATGCCAAGTCGGTTTCCGCGAAAGACCGACTCCACAACCCACACATTGTCCGATGCATTAGTGCCGTAATAGCCAATCGCATTGTTTTCAGCAACGGATGCTCGGATCACAACATTGCAGGGCCGACATTGTCCAACATAGAGACCCGAGTCTGGATGGCCTGAGGCATAGGAATGCTCTATGAGTCCGTTCTTGGATGCAAATGCGTAAATTCCGTAGAGCCCGTTGTTGTAGCTGGTGACATAAGAGACGCGATATCCATCGAGGGTGTTGGATTCAGATCCATAGATGCCATATTCACCCTCCATCTCACGAAGAGCCCCACTAAAAACGATTCCATTCTGTCTGTATGACTTCACAGTGAGATTCTCAATAGCAACCGAGTCAGCCGAAATCTCAAATCCATTAATCAACTCGTCGCCACCATCGAGAACGACATCGTTGCGATCGGTGCCGCGAATGACAATCTGTTCCTGATTAACTTTGACACTTTCTCGATACACACCAGGCGAGATAAGCACCAGGTCACCTGGCTTTGCCTTATCTATGGCGTCTTGAATCGTGGGGTAACTCTCTGGAACCAGGAGCGTGCGACTCTCAGACGAGCCTGAACCACAACTTGCCAACAGCATTGCAGCCATACAAGTTGTTATCAAGACGGCAAGACGATTCATACACTCCGGGATTTCTTTTGATGCGAGGATCTCATTATCAGAATATTGAAGACCCCACGAGTGTGTCCACATTCTCCTCTATGGCTCATGCCTAACGGGCTCTTGGGATGAGCGGATCACCTGATCGATAGACCATGCCAAAGTCCAACGTGAGATCGCTTTGGCCACCCGATAATTCTTTGGAGAAAGCTTTGTGACTGGAAGAGTTCATCGCACGATTGGGCTTATTCGCGGTGGTGGGGAAATGCTTTGGCGGGTACTTAATCCGCACCACATACTGGCCAGGAGGAAGATGTGTAAATAAGTATTTTCCATCTCGCTTAGTTGTTTGACTACGTACAAGGCGTCCGAAGATATCGCGCACAGGCTTGTCATCAACAGTTGTCAGAGTCAATACAGCACCGGCAATGCCGTCGTCGCCCGGCCCTTGAATACCATTGCCATTTCGATCCTTCCAGACATAGTTACCTACCTCAACACTTTCAGTTCGCGGTGGCTTATAGAAACCAAAATCAAGTGTGGGATCTCGTTGACCATTCTGGGTCAAATTCACCGACATTACAGAACGTGTTGATGAATCAATTCCACGATCTGAACCCGCTAGTGCCGTGGTCGGAAAGTAACCGCGAGGGTCCGATACAAAAACTTCATACTGACCAGGTGGCAAGTTATCGAAGCTGTAACGGCCATTCCGATTCGTTCTGGTCGGCGGAACCACTTTGCCATCTACGTCGACAACGGGCTTTCCATCTGCTGTACGAATACTGAGCACAACGCCAGAAATTCCTTTTTCATTGCGATCTTGGATGCCATCACGATCTGTATCCCACCAGACATAGTCCCCTACAGAGACTTTGATAACCGCTGCTGCTTGTATTGCTGCCGTGGTTGTTGTTGTCGGCGATGGCGATGGCGATGGCGATGGCGATGGCGATGGCGGCACCGTAGTTGTTGTGACCGGTGCCAACTTGAATCCCACGTCATATGTGTGATTATTTGCGCCAGCCAGAACAGCAACAACATCAAGTTGCGGATACGAGCTCACAAGTGCCGCATTGCTATCAACTGATGTGTCCAGACTTGTCGCAAGAGATGTCGCCGTTGCTTGAGTTAATTCGTAACCGCTCAGTGGCCCACCACTTGCATAATCCTCAGGTCTGTCAACCCGAATCTTGTAGGCCAACCCAATGGTTACACCACCTCCGATGTTGTCACCATTACCTGCCGCAGCTTCGGTCACAGTGCTGGAGAAGTAATACTCGCCATTGTTGTTTGTAACTGCAGTACCTACAAGCGACGTACCAGCAGCGTTGTAGAGGCGTACTGTCACACCTGCTACCGGTGCCTCGCCGGGATCTTGAATACCGTTCTGGTTCGTATCAATCCACACACGGTTACCAATCTGCACCGGTGCTTGATCGCACAAGATCTCCACATCACCCATCGAAACTGATTTCCGGAAGGATGCCGCGCTAGCAGCAGCGTTTGCAGAACCGTCTCCCACAAACCGTGTTCCCAACAAATATTGACCAAAAGTTGCTAATGCTGGATTACCTTCCAGATAGCGGACCCCATTTGTTTCGAACATGTTGTCCGCATCCATCATTGTGATCAAGAGTTCTTTGGAGTTTTGATGATACGCAAGTCCACCAATGGTCATCTCATAATGATTTCCAGCCCAACTTGAATTGAAGACATTGTCATCAAACACTTCGCGATGAGCCTGGAGACCACCCATACCTGCTCGTACACCACCCCAATAGACATCTCCGTTGTAAGGCGGATAAGGGAATGGTGACATTGAAGGATTGGGGGGCGGCTGCAACATGTATGGATCATCTGCAACTGCAGGCGTGCAGTCATCGGCATTGTTCTGGACGTACGAACCGTTACTTGGACACAACATAACTGTGTCACCAGCTACCCATCCCGTAACAAGTTGCTGATTCGAGTTGTTGTCACGAGTTGGCTTGTAGTTTCCAACGCCCATCTGCATCCCAAATCGATCCATTACGCCAAGCACAACCTCCCCTGTTGGCATCACCTCAATGTCGGCGATAATTGGCTGCGACCAGAACATATTGTCCTGCGTCGTATTAGTGACCGTTTCTATGGCCTGATAGTTGTCCGTCCATGAATGCCATCTCAAGTGAAGACAATCTCTCGACAACACATTTGGTGCAACTATGGGATTTTGAAGTCTTGCGTTCAACCTGTCCATCTCAGGCTGGCAACCACCTGTGTCACCACTGCGCACATAATCAAAATCAACATCTGAGAGAGTGCTGAATGTCGAGGTGGCAACCGTGAGTTTTAGGATCTTTCCTGGATCAGGAATTGACGTACCTGTTCCAGCGGTCAAGAAAGGAGCCTGGCCTTCATTACTGCAGACCACGCCTACAAGAACAGTGCCGTCAGTATCGTTGACATCGAGCCCCCATGGTCGCGATGAATTATTTGTACATGTGTTATTGGGGATGCTGTAACTGGTGACTGCACCCAGTTCTGGAATCCCATCATTATTCGTATCAGTGACCGCAATTCGATGAATCTTTTTCTCATACAAATTCGAGACGAATAGCCATTGTCCATCTCCAGACATATCAATGTCCCCAATACCCACTTTCCCTACATGCGCATAGGCATTCGCATCAATAGAAAGAAAATCGTTGCTGTTCAATCCGCGGTTAGCGTTTGAGAATGCTGTGTTGTCTGCACTAAACGTCAAGTTAAAAGGTGCTTGGGAGAGGTCCCAAGATGCAATCACTGAACCATTTGTCTTGTGAGTTGCATACACACCTGCGATTCCTTGTGGCCCCAAACCTGAATGGCGACGCAGAACCGCTGAACCAAAAATGACTTGTCGCTGACGGTCATATGCCATTCCCCACAACGAGCCGGTCTGACCGTGCGTTGTTCGTGCGGTTGACTGTGCTTGGGTTGCCCTCCAATCCGAGACTGCCATTGTGGATAGCCCCGATGACGATGAAAAGCCTGTGGTGCTTGGCCGAATACAAATCGCAGCCACGCTTGGGTTGGCTTGGCAATAATCTCCTGGAATGTGAATCGCATAGTTCACATTCGTCGCAGGAATTGTTAAAAACTGAATGCTTGTTGCGTTATTTGCACCCTGAAACGAAGCTTGATAGCCGGAAGGGGTTGTGAATTCAATTCGTACGTTGCTATTCGTTGATGATGCAATGCTAAGTGAGTATGTGCCATTACTTGCGGTAGTTGCAGTACCTACCTGGACTCCACTGCTGTCATAAGCAGAAACGACAACGCCAGATACCCCAACATCAGTACCACCATTTGCCCCGTTGGAGTCTTTGTCGTTGAACACAGTTCCCGTCACTGTCCCGGACGCTGCTTGAACTTCGCCGATTGCGACTTGTAGACCCAATAGGGACACGCATACTGCAATTGATCCGAAGACTTTTCTCACGTTCATAACTTGAATCCCTATGTGATGACACTCGCGATGGAGGACACGAAAGACGGATTTTCAGGTTAAGAAGGGATGAGATGATTCCTGTAGGAAGAAACTTTTTTCCTTCTTGAAGTCACTTGCCGGTGGTCGATATGCGAGACAGCACTGTTGATGTCATTGTCCAGGAAAGAGCTTGTGGCGCACCCATGCAACATATTCATCTGCAGTGACTGCTTTGTCTCCCATCAAAAGGGCATAATACGGCATCATCAACACAAGATCGATAGTCACCGCGCGCTCGTCAAGAATGACGCCATCAGACAGACGGTCGCGTACATCCTGAATCAACTGCAACCATTTGCCATACTGCTTCTGTGTGATTTCAGAGAGTTGTTCTTCTAATTCTGGAATTGTTGACGCTACGGCCAAAATCTGCAGACGAACGGGCATGAGAGGCATTTGGGATAGCTCTTTAGGCCCGGTGAAAACCGCAAGCACGTCATCAATTGTCATCGTGGTAAAGCCATGTACATATTGTTCTGCGGCATCAGAACGCAAATTGAGAATCTCTTCATAGAGATCAGACAGTGCACGCGCTACGAGCCCGTTGCGACTCCCAAAGTATCGATAGATCTGTGTGATTGAGCAATTTGCCTCAGTTGCTACACGCGAGATCCGAAAACCCAATACCCCGTGTTTTTCAATCTCCTTGCGAGCAGATGTAAGCAATAGGTTTCTTGCGTCTGATGGCATAAATGAATCCTACTTTTCAATGGTCTTTAAGAAGAAACCTGCGGGACTGTTCTCAAGAGACCATTGCCAAACGTCCGGAGTTGCTCCAGCGAATCTCTACCCGTCTGTCATCGGCCGAGCCAGGTCTAGTGGTGATGGCTCCGT
>CAEZTC010000018.1_pt1 | contig 11217 bp, 9 predicted proteins | sample 7264111 | NCBI WGS metagenome assembly CAEZTC01 (sample SAMEA6813793, study PRJEB35770) | uncultured Acidimicrobiaceae bacterium | biome: Freshwater; feature: Freshwater reservoir; material: water | place: Czech Republic | collected 2016-08-15 | depth 0.5m m | reverse complement strand
GAAAATGATGTCATCCCCTCTCGTCCCTTGGCCGTTGGATTCTTTACAAATGAAGAGGGTTCTCGTTACGCCCCAGACATGTTCGGATCACTGACGTATGTGGGAGGTCTCTCAGTAGAAGAAGCTCTTGACACCGTCGGAATTGATGGGTCACGAGTGGGCGATGAGCTCACTCGTATTGGCTATCTAGGTAATGCGCCATGCCCAGGACCATCACCGGCTGCTTTTGTCGAACTACATATTGAGCAAGGGCCCATTTTGGAACACCAAGATCACACAATTGGCGTAGTGACAGGCGTGCAAGGTATCAGTTGGCAAGAGGTCACAATTTCTGGTCAGTCCAATCATGCTGGCACCACCCCCATGAGCATGCGGCATGACCCTTCCTATGTTGCAGCAGCGATCACAGTGTTCCTGCGTGAACTCACTCAACGCTATTCAGGGCATCAGGTGTGCACGGTGGGCAAAGTGGACCTTCATCCAAATCTCATCAATGTCATCCCTGCGCGAGCAGTTCTAACTCTCGACGTGCGGAATACCGATGAGACAGTTCTACAAATGGCAGAAAATGAGATCAAGGATTTCTTGGATGCGCTTGCAATACGCGAGGGCGTCACAATCACGACACGGATCTTGGCGCGATTTGAACCCGTCGTTTTTGATGACATGGTTGTAGACACCGTTGAGCAGATTTCGGCCAGTCACAACTATTCACACATGCGACTTCCAAGTGGAGCTGGTCATGACGCTCAGATGTTTGCTCGCGTCTGCCCATCCGGAATGATTTTTGTCCCAAGCATTAACGGTATAAGCCACAATCCTGCAGAAGATACTTCGTCTACCGATCTAGAAGCGGGCGCAAATGTTCTTCTCCACACAATGTTGAAACTCACGGAAAGTCTGGACAAATGAGTCGTATTGTTCGCGTGGCGGCCGCCCAAATGGGGCCGATCCAAAAAGATGATTCACGAGAAAGCGTTGTTCAGCGACTCGTGACACTCTTGCATGATGCTAAGTCCAAGGGCGCTGACTTGGTTGTCTTTCCTGAACTTGCGTTAACCACCTTCTTTCCACGCTGGTACGTAGAAGACCTTGCCGAGACGAACCACTGGTACGAGACAGCAATGCCATCTGTCGTCACCCAACCCATTTTTTCAACTGCACAGGAATTAGGGCTGGGCTTCTGTCTGGGATATGCAGAACTCACCTCAAGTGGCCAGAGGTTCAATACTCAGATCTTGGTAGATCAAAACGGCGCGGTGGTGGGACACTACCGAAAAGTGCACATACCTGGTCATGCAGAACACGAGCCCGATCGTCCCTTTCAACATGCGGAGCGTCATTATTTTGAGCCATCACATGAGGGCTTCGGTGTGTGGGACGCCTTTGAGGGTCGCGTCGGAATGATGATCTGCAATGATCGGCGTTGGCCTGAGACATACCGAGTCATGGGTTTGCAGGGTGTGGAACTCATCTTGTGTGGATACAACACACCGATTTATTACGCACCCGATCCTGAACAGAATGTGTTGCAAGGTTTCCACAATGCATTGGTGATGCAGTCCGGTGCTTACCAAAATGGCACCTGGGTCGTTGGAGTAGCAAAAGGCGGAATAGAAGAAGGTGTGGAGTCTTTGGCTCAAAGCATGATTGTTGCACCATCGGGCCAAATTGTTGCCCAGGCTCTTACCCAAGGTGATGAAGTTATTGTCGCCGATTGTGATTTGGATTGGTGCAAGAAGTACACAGGGACATTGTTTGACTTCGACAAGTATCGGCGCCCAGAGGTCTATACGCGCATCACTTCTCAACGCGGAGTTCAACGAGATTAATCATGAGTGCGCACACACCAGGCATGGTTTGTTCCCATCATCACCTGTATTCCTCGCTTGCTCGCGGGATGCCAGGACCCACATCAACACCAAACAACTTCACTGAAATTCTTCAAAACATATGGTGGAAGTTGGACGCAGCATTAGATCCAGACATCGTTTATTGGTCAGCTGCCCTGGGCGCCGCTGAAGCACTACTTGCAGGCACTACGGCGATCATTGACCATCATGAATCGCCCTTCTCCATCGAGGGCAGCCTGGATCTCATCGCGGACGCTTGTGATTTCATCGGAGTACGCCACATCCTCGCATACGGAGTTACAGATAGATGGTCAGATCAAGGATCGCTAGTCACAGTGTTGCCGTCGGACGCCATGACCGATGCGGCCTATCGCGGCTTAGAAGAAAACAAGAGATATGCATTGACGGGAAGACGCTCGATGGTCGGAGTCCATGCAGCATTCACATGCACTGACGAGACTTTGGAGAATGTCTCGGAGCTATCGCGGGAGTTAGGCATTGGGGTGCACATACATGTTGCCGAAGCTTTGGAAGATGCCGATGCGGGCTCTCGGCTCGAGAAATTTGCTCATGACAATTGGCTGCTCGTTCACGCTGTTCATCTCGACCGCGCACTACCAGGCTTCATTGCACACAACCCCCGTTCAAACGTGAATAACTCGGTGGGCTATGCGCGACCCGCTCAGCGAGATTCCACTGTGGTTCTCGGCACCGATGGAATAGGCGCAGACATGCTGGAAGAATTTCGCTTGAGTTTCGTCCGGCATCGAGAAGACGACCGCAATGCGTCACCAGACGTGTCATGGCAATGGTTACAGAATGGTTACCTGTTCTTTCCAGAAGCACTCAATGACAAGGTCACATGGTCCTATGACTATGTCGATGACCCATGGAAGACTGCCTTCACGCCTGGAATTCGCTGCCTTGATGTTGTCATCGATGGCCAGCCTTTAGTTCACAACGGAGTGCCTGTGCACTTCGATCTTGATGAGGTACGGGCTAAAGCATCGGAGCAAGCTGCACGACTATTTGCAAGAATGTCGTAGTTATGCCTATTTATACCCCCACATCAGTGCGTGAAGCGACTGAAATCTTTGCAGAGAATCCCGAAGCGATGTTGCTTGCTGGAGGCACAGACTTCATGGTCGAGGTGAACTTCAACCATCGCAAACCCTCCTCGGTGATCAACCTTGCACGCGTTAACGAACTCAAGTCATGGCATCTTGATACACAAACATCGGTTATTCGCATTGGAGCCACAGTTCCCTTTTCACAGTTTGAAAGTTCAGAATTTGAACAACTCTCTCCCGCTTTGTCTCATGCCGCTCGTACGGTTGGTTCACCACAGATTCGAAATACCGCCTCTATTGGGGGCAATCTCGGGACGTGTTCTCCAGCCGGTGATTCATTACCCGTCTTGTTTGCTCTTGATGCCCAGATTGAAATTGCTTCTCTACAAGGCACCCGCTCACTTTCTATTCATGACTTTATGTTGGGACCCAAAAGAAACGCACTTTCAGTGGGAGAGATTGTTGCCGCCATCACGATTCCTGTGGCAAGTGGATTTCAGGATTATGCCAAGGTTGGTGTGAGAAATGCAATGGTGATTTCCATTGCGTCGGCATGCTTTGCATTGCAGGACAACCAGTGCCGCATTGCTCTTGGTTCTGTTGGGCCAACAATCATTCGATGTAATGAGGCAGAGAGATTCCTCCAGGACTACATCACGCAATCCAGTCCCCCTGATCTGGAAACAATTCGTGAATTTTCACGGTTAGCAGCCGTCGCGGCACAGCCAATTGACGATCATCGTTCTACTGCCACTTATCGACGTCATGCCATAGAGGTACTTGCACGCCGTCTGGCAATGAGGAGTTTCTCCCTATGAGTAATGAGTACTATTCACTTCACATCAATGGAACGGATCATCAAGTACAAGATGCATGGATTGGTGAAAGCCTCCTTTATGTCCTAAGAGAGCGACTTGGCTTGCCGGGTGCAAAAGGTGCATGTGAACAAGGTGAATGCGGTAGTTGCACTGTCTATCTAGATGGCCAGCCCGTATGCAGTTGTCTTGTGATGGCGGCTTCGGTAACCGAGTGTCAGATTGCGACAGTTGAAGGCCTGCGACCAGATGGTGGTCTCACAGATGTTCAAGAGTCTTTTCTTAGCGAAGGTGCCGTGCAATGCGGTTTCTGCACGCCCGGTCTGGTTATGGCCGTTCATCATCTTTTAGATTCCAACCCCTCTCCCACTGAGCTGGAAGTGAAAGAGGCGATTTCAGGAAACATTTGTCGATGCACTGGATACGGAAGAATTTTTGCTGCCGTTGAAGCAGTGGTTGTTCAGCGAGGCAACAGATAATGGTAGAGACACTCACAAAATCACGTTTTGGTATAGGCACAAATGCTCCACGGCCTGATGGCACAGCGAAGGTATCTGGAGAATTCTCTTTCTCTTCTGATCTATGGGCTGAGAACATGTTGTGGGGTGCCACGCTTCGATCACCTCATCCACATGCGCGAATCATCTCGATAGACACAAGTGCTGCTCTTGGATTGTCGGGAGTCAAGGCTGTCATTACGGCCCAAGACGTTCCAGGACAACTCACATATGGACTCATAAGTGCTGATCAGCCGGTATTTGCTGATTCCGTAGTTAGATACATGGGTGAGCCAGTTGCTGCTGTTGCCGCCGATCACCCTGAGACATGTCGACGAGCATTAGAACTCATCGAAGTTGTCTACGAAGTCTTACCTGTTCTTTCAGACCCTGAAGAAGCACTGGATCCTACGGTGGCGGCGATACACCATGATGGGAACCTCATCCGTCATCAACGTATTGTGAGCGGCGATCCCGATGTAACTGGTGAAGTAGTTGTAGAAGACACTTACGTCATCGGAATGCAAGACCAAGCATTCCTCGGCACAGAATCCGCGCTCGCAATTCCCGATTCAGATGGAGCAGGCGTTGTCATGCATGTGGCTACACAGTGGTTGCATGAGGATCAAAAACAGATTGCCGCTTGTCTGGGTCTCGCTCCCGAACGTGTTCGGCTGCAATTAGGTGGCGTGGGTGGCGCATTTGGAGCCAGAGAAGACATCAGTCTTCAAGTGCATACAGCATTATTGGCTCTAGCGACACGACGACCTATCAAGATGCAATATGGTCGTCATGAAAGTTTCTTTGGACATGTGCACCGACATCCTGCCACTATCTGGATGCGTCATCATGCAGATACCTCGGGTGTGATTCAGAAAATTGAAGCTCGATTTCTTTTTGATGGCGGAGCCTATGCGTCCACATCATCGGCAGTTCTGATCAACGGCGTCACACATGCTCAAGGGCCGTACAAGTGCGACAACGCAGTTGTGGATGGCTATGCGGTACGTACGAATAATCCTCCTTGTGGAGCAATGCGAGGGTTCGGAGTAGTGCAAGCCTGTTTTGCACACGAAAGCCAGATGGACAAAATTGCTCAAGCTCTGCATTTGGATCCTGTGGAAGTACGACTCAGAAATGCGATGCAACAAGGCGACCGTCTTATCACTGGTCAAGTTATTGAATCAGTCGCCCCAGTGCAGCGACTCATCGAAGAGACACGCCAGATTCCCCTGCCTCCTGAGGCTTCCCCACATCCAGACCCGCTCTCTCTTCCGGGCGGATCTGGCTTGGCGTCTGAAGCGCGTCATGTACGCCGCGGTATCGGATGGGGTGTCAGCATCAAGAACATCATGTACAGCGAGGGTTTCGATGACTATGCCACTGCTCGTTGCACTCTGAAAGATGGAAAGGCGTCTCTCAAATTCGCCACCAGTGAAGTAGGACAAGGATTTGTAACCATCGCTCAGCAGATTGCGCGCACCGTACTAGGAGTAGACGATGTGGATCTCGAGGCGATTGACACCGACATAGGATCAGCGGGATCAACTTCGGCTTCGCGTCAAACATGGATGAGTGGCGGTGCAGTGGATGGGGCGTGTCGTCTTGTGCGTGAACGTCTTTTTCAGATCGTGGGCCAACAGCACAACGTTGACCCTCTGAGATTGGTCATCGAGGAAGATGAAATCGTTGACCCACTTGGTGCCTTCAGAGTTTCAGTTCGTGAGGCGACACGGGATTTGGTAATCACCGAAGAGTTTGAGCACCATCATCGACCCACTGAAGATCTTGATGAGAACGGTCAAGGAAATTGTCACGTGGCTTTTGCTTTTGTGGCGCATAGAGCAGTTGTCGACGTCGATCCTGAATTGGGCTTGGTCAAAGTTGTGCAAATTGCAACAACTCAGGACGTAGGTCGAGCTCTCAATCCCCTTTCCGTCTTGGGTCAAATTGAGGGTGGTATCGCTCAAGGTCTGGGTTTGGCAGTTATGGAAGAAATCATTGTGAAAGACGGTCGAGTGTTGAATCCGAGCTTTACTGACTACCTCCTACCCACAACACTGGATGCCCCAGAGGTGGTTGCGCGACTTGTGGAGGAGCCCGACCCTCAGGCTCCCCTCGGTGCAAAAGGTGTAGGTGAACCACCGTGTATCTCTGTCACTCCTGCAATTGTTGCCGCGATTAGAGACGCGATCGGACGTGACATTCCGCGATGCCCCGTGCGGCCACAAGACATTTGTCTCTAGGTGGGAATCAATCTCCCAATACTTGCTTCAAATAATCATTTGCAAAAACACGATCAGGGTCAAGTCGTGAACGCAGTGCGACAAATTCTCCAAAGCGACGATACTTCTGAGCGAGTTCTTCTGCGTTTTGAAAATGCAACTTGCCCCAGTGCGGTCGAGATTCATACCGTTTGAGGATTGCTTCAACGTCTCTAAAGAATGGCTCAAACTCCATTCCTTTGAATACATGAACGGCAATGTAGGCAGTCTCCCGCTCACTCGCAGTTGACATGGGAATGTCATCGGCTGCAGTGAATCTGACCTCGACAGGAAAGTTCAACAAGTAACCCTTGGCATCAATCATGGCGCGTATCTCTTGTAACGCTGGAACAAGCGAAGCCCGAGGGATTGCTGTCTCCATCTCATAGAAACGCACAATTCTCGGACTTGCAAAAATCTTAAAACTGTCGTTGATGTATTCCCTCTTGCCAGAAGAAGGTAGCGCTGTTGCTAAGCGTGGAATCAAAGAAGGACGCGCCTTGCCCAGATGGCAGAGCGCCCCGAAGGCAACATTCTCCATGAACGTCTTCTCAATCCATCCGCGCACCTTTGGTAATGGTTGAAGAGGTTCCTCTGTGCGATTATTCCGCTTGGTTAAAGCCCATGGCGTGTGTGGCAACCAGAAGAATTCAAAGTGGTCATTGCTATCCACAAACTCATCAATGCGTTCCAGAACCACATCTAAAGGCAGCGCGCGCTCCACTGCGTGAAGTCGAAAGGCGGGAACAGCTTGCAGTGTGTAGTGGGTGATAATTCCCAATGCACCAATGGAGACCCGACCTACATCAAAGATGTCTGCATTGTTCTCCAAATCACAATGCAAGATCTGACCTTGACCATCAATCAGTGTGAATCCCCTCACCTGACCAGCAAGGCCAGTCAACGACACACCCGTTCCATGTGTAGATGTGGAAATCGCACCTGCAACAGTCTGATATGCAATATCTCCGAGGTTCGGTAGAGCCAATCCTTCGGCATGAAGCAACTCGTTGAGCACAGCGAGAGTCGTGCCCGCCTTTACGGTGACACGAAGAGTAGATCTGTCAATTGAGACAATCCCCGACCAGTTGTCAAGGGTTACTAAGTGACCCTTGGTGACCGCTGTTGATGTAAAGCTGTGACCCGAACCCACACATTTCACAGTCTCTTCTCGACTGCGGGCATTCACCACTAGATCGCACATCTCGTCCAAGGATCTCGGTGCTCGTATTGAAAGTGGTCGAGCTGTCTGGTTTCCTGCCCAGTTCTTCCACGTCTTCGCCATTTCTCATGTCTAGTCCAAAACGTCGGGCACCCAAGCACGCGAGGTAGCAAAAGGCCCATGAAGTCGCTCCGTCTACACACCACGTGGCGCCGAGGCTCTAATCTGTTCCCATCCCCATATGTAAGGAATTCTCATGGCGACTGCACAGCAAGTACCCCTCGTTGACTATCTGGTTTTAGGTGACGCAGTTCATCTTGAAGCCAATGAGTGCACCTCATGCAAAGCAAGATTTTTTGATCGTCGTAACGCATGTGCTGCGTGTTTTGGCACTCAGTTTTCAAAGGCGAAGATTTCAAACTCTGGCATTGTGCGCTCCTTCACCATTGTCACTTTTGCCGCCCCTGGAGTACCGGTTCCTTTTGTTGCCGCAATCATTGACTGTGATGGCACGAGCGTCAGAGCAAATCTCATTAACGTTGAACCCACGCCAGAAAAAGTATCTCTCGGCATGAAAGTGCAACTTGCTACATATTCCCTTGGCACCGATGACAATGGCGCAGAAGCCATCGGATTTGGCTACGAGCCCGCCCTTTAATCAATCACAACGACCACACAACGGAGCACATCATGGCAACAGACGACATTTATATCCTCGGAATCAACATGACCAAGTTTGGAAAGTATCCAGATAAGGACGTAGTTGATCTCGCATCAGAGGCAGTGATGGCTGCTCTCGCCGATGGCGGAGTTTCGATGGCCGACATTGGAATTCTTGCAGCAGGCAATCTCATGGGCTCAGGCGGCGTTGGCCAGATGATTCAAAAGCAAGTGGGTCAAACCGGAATTCCTGTGTACAACGTTTCCAATGCTTGCGCTACCGGCGCCACTGCACTGCGTACCGCCATCATGGCCATCAAAGCCGGTGAATGCGATATGGGACTAGCTGTTGGTGTCGAGAAGCTTGCAGGCGTGGGACTACTTGGCGGTGGAGGCGCACCAAAGACACCTGGAAAGCAATGGGCTCCCACTGGTCGTTATGGTGCGGTCACCAACGTTGACGGACTTATCGGTACTGCCACAATGCCAGGCACCTTTGCGCAAGTGGGAATGGAATACGGACATAAATACGGCGGTGCAACATTTGAATTGTTCGCCAAAATTTCCGAAAAGAATCATGCTCACTCAACACTGAATCCACTCGCCGCCTACACAAAGCGCATGACACTGGAGGAGATCATGAATGACATCATGATCTCGTATCCAAATACGCGTCCTATGTGTTCGGCAAACTGTGACGGCGCAGCAGCAGCTGTAGTCGTAAGTGGTGCAAAACTCAAGACTCTTTCACGTGAGCAACAGCGCAGAGCAGTGAAAGTGTCTGCTTCTGTCTTGACAAGTGACCCTTATCAAGAAGCTTGTCAGGTATTGCCCGATGTCAATACCTTGACTCGAATTGCCGCCAAGCAGGCCTATGAATCTTCCGGTGTGTCACCACAGGACCTTGACCTTGTAGAACTACATGATTGTTTCGCAACTGCAGAGCTTGTTCACTATGACAACTTGATGCTGTGCGAAGAAGGCGGAGCTGTTGACTTCTTCAACTCCGGTGCAACATGGCGTGATGGATCCACTCCTGTGAATGTGTCAGGTGGATTGGAATCTAAGGGACACCCCATTTCTGCAACGGGCATAGCCAATATCTGGGAAATCTGCCATCACCTGCGTGGTGAAGCCGGACCTCGACAAATCGAGGGCGCCAAGGTTGGTCTTGCTCACGTCATTGGTCTGGGATCAGCCTGTGGTGTGCACATCCTGGAGAAGTCAGCTCTCTGAACAACTCGTTACCTCTCCATGGTTTCGTAGATTCATCCTTCACGGCGGTCAGAGACGCGTTCATTCATAACTTCAGTACCCACAATGAAATTGGCGCCTCGTTGTATGTCATTGCAGAAGGCAAAGTCGTTGTGGATCTGTCTGGCGGTTGGATGGAGTCGGAGTGCATAAGGCCATGGACATCATCGACTTTGGTGAATTCATTTTCAGTGGGAAAAGGAATCTTGTCCATTCTTCTTGCACATGCTCTCAGCAACTCTCATGTAACCCCTAATGACACTCTTGCGTCACATTGGCCCGATCTCGCAAGGTCGACCATGGGGAATCTCACAATAAAAGAACTGAGTGGACACAGAGCCGGTCTGCCCGCACTATCGCAAAGATTGTCCGAACGAGATCTTTACAACTGGTTACACATGGTGGGAACTCTTGTTCAACAAAAACCATGGTGGGAACCCGGTACAGCCCATGGATACCACGTCAACACCTTTGGATTCCTCGTTGGAGAAATCATCGCCAGAATTGGCAGAACCACACATCGAGAACTACTTCACCCGTTACGGAATTTCGTGGGTGATGAAATGTTCTGGGGTGTCCCCTTTCATCGACTCGATGATGTCGCCACTTTGTACTGGCACGAAGAAGATCAGCAAAGAGAGACACTCAAGACACTCCCCACAGCGTCTATGCATGTGCTCGCGTACAACAACCCATCCAACTTCTCGGGCATGGGTGCAGTGAACACCACTGCTTGGCGACAGTGTGTGCACCCAAGCACAAATCTTCATACAACAGCCCGAGCTGTCGCCTCCGCGTATGAAACAGTGTGCAACTCTACGCTGGGTATTCACTCCACAATCCTTCAAGAAGCAACCGCCACGGTATCTCGGGGTACCGATGTAGTACTTGGTGCCGAGACACACTTCGGAATGGGATTTCAGTTACCCACTGCCACACGCAGGTTTGGACCAAACGATGAGGCCTTTGGTCACTATGGAGCAGGTGGATCAATGGGTTTCTATGATCCTGTTTCTCAATTGTGTGTGGGATATGTCATGAACCAGATGGGGCGCGGTTGGCAGAACAGCCGTAATCAAACCTTGATAGATGCCATCTTCTCTTGCCTCTGACAACATCAATTCATCTGTCTTGCTGTAAGGATGAAAGCGTGAGCAGTCCGCAAGTACCCAACATCCGGCCTGCTGAACTCATGAGAATCAAGTCATTTCGATTGCTGTGGACCAACAGTTTTCTGTTCGTGTTGGTGCAGAGCACCCAAAGATTCGCATTCGTGTGGTTAGCACTTGAACTTGGTGCGCGTTCAGACATCAATGGCGTCATCCTTTTTGTCATGGGTATTCCTGCACTCCTTATCTCGTTGCCCGTTGGAGTGATGAGCGACCATCTCAATCGAAAGACACTTTTACTCGTAAGTCAATTAGGTGCTCTTTGTACGACAATTGCAATTGCATTCATGGTGAGTGCAGAACTCATGACAATCTCCTGGGCAATTGCTGCCTCATTTGCTGCTGGCATCTTCATCGCACTTGGTACACCGGTCCGCGCAGCCGCCATTCCCACACTGGTTCCCCAGGACAAGCTGATTGGCGCCATTGCGGTGAATACCATCGGCATGAATATTGGTCTCATTATTGGTCCT
>CAEZTC010000016.1_pt1 | contig 11274 bp, 9 predicted proteins | sample 7264111 | NCBI WGS metagenome assembly CAEZTC01 (sample SAMEA6813793, study PRJEB35770) | uncultured Acidimicrobiaceae bacterium | biome: Freshwater; feature: Freshwater reservoir; material: water | place: Czech Republic | collected 2016-08-15 | depth 0.5m m | reverse complement strand
GAAGCAGCAATTGTGGTGAACAACAATGCGGCAGCCGTGATGTTGGTACTGGCTGCATTGGCTCATGGTCGAGATGTTGCCGTCTCTCGAGGTGAGAGCGTGGAAATCGGTGGCAATTTTCGTATTCCCGACGTGATGGAACAATCTGGTGCACACCTTGTTGATGTGGGCACCACTAATCGCACACGACTCAGTGACTACACAAAAGCAATTGCATCATCACGCAACGACATCGCATTGTTGATGAAAATCCATCCCTCGAATTTTTCTATTGAAGGATTCACCGAAGACACCTCAGTGCGCGAGTTAGCAACGTGTGGTGTTCCTGTTGTCGCCGACATTGGGTCTGGATTACTCGACAACACATGTCCATGGTTACAGGGGCATCTTCCACAAGTTCCCCAATGGTTGGCCAATGAGCCCGCTGCAACGCAGGCACTCATCGATGGCGCAGCACTAGTCACTTTCAGTGGCGACAAATTATTAGGTGGCCCACAATGTGGAATCATCGCGGGACGCAAAGATCTCGTAGAGATGTGTGCCGCACATCCGCTCATGCGCGCATTGCGGCCAGGCAGTCACACAATGCAGATGCTGCAATCCACCTTGTTGTCATATTGCGCCCGCACCGTGTGTGAAGACGTTCCTTTCTGGTTCATGCTTACCCAAACCACTGCATCACTTCGCACACGTGCAGAATCAATAGTGCAGCGTGTAGGTCGAGGTGAAGTTGTTGCACTAGATGCACTTGTGGGTGCGGGATCTGCTCCTGGCACAACTGTTGAATCATTCGGCATTGCGATCAACGGTGATCACCGCGAGACCTTACGAGGCCGTGCATTGCCTGTCATTGCGCGGGCATTCAATAGCACCACATTTATTGACCTGCGTAGCGTGCACCCCGATGATGACGCAATCATCGTGGAAGCACTGCAACAACTTGCCTAATCATGGCAGTCATCGCAACTGCGGGTCATGTCGACCATGGAAAGTCTTCACTCATCCGCGCACTTACTGGCACTAACCCAGACCGACTCGCCGAAGAACAACGAAAAGGCATGACGATTGATTTGGGGTTTGCTCATGTGAGCACTGACTCTGGAACAATCCTGAGTTTCATTGATGTTCCGGGACACACCGATTTCATTCGCACCATGATCTCGGGGGTAAGTGGAGTAGATGTTGCGCTTTTAGTTATTGATGCAGGCGAAGGATGGAAGCCTCAGACCGAAGAACACCTCGGTATTTTGGAAGTGCTGGGTGTTACCCATGGTGTGATTGCACTGTCGAAGTGTGACCGCGTCGATTCCTCTGAGCGCCAGTTTCGTAGTGCAGAAATTCAACAACGTATTTCGTCGAGCACCATTACCTGGACAGACATCGTCGAGACATCCACACTTACTGGAGAAGGTCTTCACGCACTTGTTGATGCACTCACTGCCGTAGCTCGTATGAGTCAGCGCACCACACGACCAGATGCATCACGGCTATTCATTGATCGCATTTTCACCATGAAAGGTGCGGGCACAGTGGTGACGGGCACGCTTGACACCTCACCATTACACATTGATCACAAACTCGTCGTTGCACGCACCGGTGAACCCGTCCGTGTACGCGACATTCAAGTACACGGAACAACTGTTGACACGTGCGAACCCGGATCTCGATGTGCAGTCAATATTGTGGGTGTAGACGCCGAGAGTCTCATGCGCGGCGATGCACTCGTGGCACCAGGCAAATGGCGCACCACCACTGTGTGTGATGCTCTTATTCACACGCTGCCCACACTGATACGTCCTCTGAATCATCGCGGAAGTTTCACGGTGCATATCGGTACCGACTTTCAATCAACGACTGTGCGGGTGATTTCCGCAGAAGAAATTGGAGCCGCCTCACAAGGAACAATTCGTCTTCGATGGCAGCGACCACTTCCATTAACTCCAGGTGACCGTTTCCTACTGCGAGATACGAGCACGAATTCAACAATCGGTGGTGGAGTAATTCTCGATATAGATCCACGCTTGCGCCTCTCACGTGCACAACCTGATGGCACTGTGGAATCCATCATGAAGGGACGCGGGTTTGTTTCTGTTGACGATGCAGAACTGCTCACAGGAACTTCCCTTGTGCCAGTTGTGGGACAATGGTTTGCACTTCCACATGTTGTGGAATCTGCGCTGCAGGAGCTGACGGAACAACTAGAAGCCCGCGGCGAAATTGATCTTGCTCCACTTCAACCACACGAACGTGACCTCATCACCCTGCTTCCAAACGTTGTAGTGAGTGCAGGAATTGCACGACGTCGCGATGCAGACGCATTGTCCGCGCATCCACTTGCACAACAGATTCGCAACGATGGACTCACTGGACCTTCGAGTGCACAATTTGATCGCAATGTGGTGCGTCAGTTGGTACAACAAGGAGTGGTCTTTGAACACGACGCCGTGGCATTCCATCGCGACACTTTGGAATCGCTGCGACCAGAACTTGAAAAACTCTGGCAGGTCTCACCAGAGGGCTTTACCGTCTCACAACTTCGTGATGCCTTAGGAATCACACGTAAACATGCCGTGCCCCTAGCCGAATGTATAGATAAGTACGGGCTCACCCGTCGTGCAGGAGACATGCGCATTCGCGGCCACAGGTGGTGATTGGCGGAGGCGGACGGGAATCGAACCCGCCGAACGGGGTTCACCCGTTCCAACTGTTTTGAAGACAGTGAAGCCCACCAGGTACTCGTACGCCCCCGCAATGAGGGTACCGTTCTTCCATGGAACACATCGCACCTCAGTTGCCTGATGGCCTCGTCATTGTTGTGAAGCGAGAATGCGCAACATGTCAAATGGTGGAACCAGTGATTGGTGAACTTGCCGCAACGGGAATGCCGCTCACCGTCTACACCCAAGATGATCCTGCATTTCCGGCAACAGTGACTCCACTCCATGACGAAGATTTGTCGGTGTCGTGGCATCACGACATCGAAACTGTCCCAACCGTGATCAAAGTAGAAAACGGGCATGAAGTAGAACGCACAATTGGTTGGTCAAAACAACAATGGCGCGAGCTCACTGGAGTTACCACCCTTGGTCAAGATCTTCCTGAGATGCGTCCGGGTTGTGGATCAATGAGTGTGGACCCCGACCGTGTGGACGCATTGCGTGCACGTTTCACAGACTCACCCGTCATCGCACGAACTATTGAGTTTTCTGCGGCAGAAGATGAGTTTGAAGCAATGTATGCACGTGGCTGGACAGATGGACTTCCTGTTATTCCACCCACTCGCGAACGCGTACTAAAAATGTTGACCGGTACTACTCGCCATCCACAAGATGTTGTCGCGTTGTGTCCACCTGATCTCGTGGAACTCACCGTTGAAAAAATTGCCATCAATGCCGTGATGGCTGGTTGTCTTCCTGAATACATGCCATGGGTTATTGCAGCACTTGAAGCAGTATGCAACGACGAATTCAACATGCATGGAGTTCTTGCCACCACCATGCCGGTGGGGCCGGTGATTGTCTGCAATGGCCCAGGAACACGTGCCATTGGAATGAATTCGGGAATCAACACCTTTGGTCAAGGTAATCGTGCCAACAACACCATTGGCCGTGCAGTGCAGTTGACGATTCGCAATGTGGGAGGTGGACGCCCAGGCGAAGTAGACCGTGCAACTCATGGCAACCCCGGAAAGATCTCATTTTGTTTTGCCGAAGACGAAGAGCGTTCACCATTTACTTCGCTTGCCACAGAGCGCGGTGTACCTATAGGAACAAATGCTGTCACAGTGTTTGCAGGTGAAGGCCCGCGTTGTGTGGTGGATCAACTTGCACGCACTGCAGATGAACTCGTGAATTCATATGTGGCATGTCTATTAACAGTGCATCATCCAAAACTGATTCTTGGATTTGATGCCATCTTGACAATTAGCCCAGACCACGGCCGCATGTTCGCCGACGAAGGATGGACGCGCGAAAAACTGATCGAAGAAATCACTCAGCGTTCTCTTCGCCCTGGCACTGACCTTGTGCGTGGCGCACACGGCATGGCCGAAGGTATTCCTGCGCACTTGGAATCTGCAACGCTGCCCAAGTTCCGGCCCGGTGGACTCTTGGTGACCTATGCAGGTGGTGGTGCAGGCCTTTTCTCCTCAGTGATTGCAGGATGGGCGAACGGCAAAATCGGAAGCGATCCTGTGACGCGCACAGTAGGAACTTGATGTCGCGATTCGTGACATACTGAACAGCAATGGCTTCCATCACCATTCTTGATCCGACCAACGAGTCAAAGCCGGCAACACGCGAATTGTTAGCACGACCCACCAGTGTCGAAGGCCATGTCATTGGCTTGCTTGATATTTCCAAGCCACGCGGCAATGTTTTTCTCGACCACCTCGAACAAAAACTGACCGACCGCGGTGCAAAAGTTCTTCGGTTCTCCAAACCCACATTCACCAAACCAGCTCCTGTTGATTTACGGCATGAAATTGCCACGCAGTGCACATTGGTGATTGAAGCACTTGCCGATTGAGGCAGCTGCACGACATGCAGTGTGCATGACATCGCAGATTTAGAACTTCGAGGACTACCAGGGGTGTTTGTCGCCTCTGATGAGTTTGTGACAGCCGCCGACGCTCAGTCAGTTGCATTGGGCTTCCCCACAATGAAGCGCGTGTTTACATCACATCCCATTCAAGACCGCACCGACGACGAGATGAGAGCGCTTGCAGATGCGGTGTTTGATGAAATTCTCGCGGCTATCACTCAGTAACTGCACATACCCAGTAACTACACTTGTCTGGTGACTTCAGCGACCCGGATACTGATGCTGCGCCATGGGCAAAGCGAATGGAATGCCATGGGTCGTTGGCAAGGTCAAGCCGATATTGAACTCACTGATCTTGGTTATGAGCAAGCACGTCGTGCAGCCGAAAAACTCGGCATGTTTGACGCTGTGGTGTCAAGCGATCTTTTGCGCGCACATCGCACTGCTTCGATCATTGCCGACAACCTTGGAATCGGACTCCTACCGCCCGATGTGCGTCTGCGTGAAACAGACGTAGGTGAATGGCAAGGACTCACCCCTGCACAAATTGAACGTGACTGGCCTGGGTACCTTGCAGAACACAAACGCCCCCCTGGTTTTGAAGATGATGACTCCATCGTTGCGCGTGTGACATCTGCACTTGCAGATCTGGCACACACATACCAAGGCGCTGAAGTTCTCTGCATTGCACATGCTGGTGTGATTCGTGTGATGAGACGCGCACATCGTGTACCCGACACACGAATTGCAAATTTAGGTGGTTGCCATTTCGTTGTGCGTCCACAACCTTCACTGTCTATTGAAATTGGCGAAGTTGTGGATCTTTTTGAACACGGCGAATTAGGCGAAGAACTCTAAACGTGTTTGCTCGCTATTTAGACCAGTCATATGCACCGGTCGTACTCAAAAATCTTGACCGGCTTGTGTGGGCACGTTTGGTATCCAATGCCTGTTACCGATTCGCTCCACCATTTATTGCAGTCATCGCACGCGGGTTGGACGTCACAGTTGCCCAACTAGGTGTGGCATTCATGATTGGAGAATTTGCAGGTTTGCTCTCGCCTGTCATCGGCCGCTTCATTGATCGCGGTAACCGATTGGTGTCGATGCTCTTTGGAGTGTCGCTTCCCACAACATCGGTCATCATTTTGGCTGTCGCACCAAATCTTTGGATATTTGGAGCAGGCATGTTCTTGTTGAGTAGTTCCAAAGTGTTATTTGATACTTCACTCATTGTGTGGGTGAATGACCACGTTCCCTATGAACGTCGTGGACGCATTGTGGGGATCATTGAAACGTCGTGGGCGTTGTCCTTATTCATCGGTGTTGCAGCCATGGGTATCACCACAGCTTTGTTTTCCTGGCGAGCAGGTTTTCTTTTAGGTGCTGTTGCCATGGCAATCTCTGGTGCTCTTATTGCCACTGGTTTGCCCCGCAATGATGCACATGCGCCTCCGCAATCAATTCAACGAGGCAAAGTTCCACGCAATGGGTTGTACATCTTTGCGTCTGCATTTCTTTTGATGGGTGCAAGCCAATGCGTAGGAATCACATTTGGTCCATGGTTCGAGGATGAGTTTGGCTTCACCAGCCTTGGTTTGATTGTGATTGTTGTGGTGCTCGGCGTGTTCGAGTTGGGATCCAGCATTGGTAGTAGCCGCGTCACAGATCAATGGGGCAAAGAAAAAAGCGTGATGCGCGGTGTGATTGCTATGGCCATAGCGGGCGTCTTGATGACAGTGGGCCATCAGTTTGCATTTCTCGCCATTCCTATGTTGATCATTTATGTCGCAGGCTTTGAATTTGCACTCGTATCCATGTTGCCCATTGCAGCCAATCTTGTCCCCACAGCTGGTGGAATTGGTTTGGGACTCACCGTGGGCGCAGGCACATTAGGCCGAGCAATTTTCAGCAGTGTCGCCACTTCGCTGTATGACTGGGTAGGCCCACTTGGCCCAGCAGTTGCCGCCACCGTGTTGGCAGTGCTCACCGCACTTGCAATCTCTGGTTATTCGCGGTCACTTCGATAGCCGTGGGTAATCGGCATACGCCGATCTTTGCCAAAAGCTTTTGTTGATACACGCACTCCAGGTGCACATTGTCGGCGTTTGTATTCGTTGACATCAACGAGACGTGCAATACGCGAGACCACAGCAGCCGAAAATCCCCTTGCAACAATCTCTGGCACAGTGAGATCATCGTCAATGTAGTGACGCAAAATCGGATCAAGTTCTTCATACGGCGGAAGACTTTGATCATCGCGCTGATCGGGGCGCAACTCTGCAGACGGCGGCTTTGTCAGCACTGACTCAGGAATAATGATGCGCCCTGCGCGTTCATTGATGCGTCGACTCAACGCGAACACATCGGTTTTGTAGACATCTTTGATGAGGGCATATCCACCGGCGGAGTCGCCATAGATAGTGAAATAACCCACCGCCATCTCGCTCTTGTTTCCTGTGGTGAGCACCATCCATCCAAATTTGTTGCTCAATGCCATCAATGTCATCCCGCGGCAGCGACTCTGCAAATTCTCTTCGGTGAGATCGGCGGCTTTATCTGTAAACGAAGGTTGCAACATCTCCAAGTACGCAGAAAATGCGGGCTCGATAGAAATCACTCGGTGATCAATTCCCAAGGCACTCGCCAATGCAGCAGCGTCATCAAGTGAGCCCTGACTGGAATAACGCGATGGCATTGCGACGCCATGCACGTGCGCTGCACCTAAAGCATCTACTGCAACGGCAGCCACAATCGATGAGTCAATGCCGCCTGACAAACCAATGACTACATCGGTGAAACCGTTCTTAGTGACATAGTCACGTGTGCCTAACACCAACGCGCGATAGATGCGATCAATGTCTTCATCAAATGGAACGACTGCACTGGGTGCAACCTTTCCATTTGCCTCCACGTTCACCACTGCATAGTCGGTATCAAAAGAACAGAGACGAGCAGCAACAGTGCCGTCAGCAGAAATGACCACACTGGATCCATCAAAGACCAATTCATCTTGGCCACCTACTTGATTCACATACACAATGGCACACTGTGTGGCACGCGCACGCTCCATCAACATGGCCTCGCGCTCGCGATGTTTCCCTTGATGAAATGGCGAACCATTCAAGTTCAACAGCACACGTGCACCTGCACGAGACTGCGTGAGAGCGGGTCCGTCGGCAAACCACATGTCTTCACAGATAGAAATTCCCACCGTGACATCGTTGATGACATGCACACCAGCTGTTGTTCCGTTGAGAACAGCAGAACCGGACTCGAAATATCGCTCTTCATCAAACACTGAATAATTCGGTAAGAGTTGTTTGTGATACACGATCTCGACAGATCCGTTACGACACACCGCGGCAGCATTAAAAAGTTTGCCGTCTTTTTCGTCAACGAAACCCACCACAGCAGCACACTCACCGGTTGCAGTCGCGATGCGATGCAAGGTGTTGATGTTGTCGCGCACGAATGCACCTTTGAGCAATAAATCCTCAGGCGGGTATCCCGTCACGGACAATTCTGGGAAGACGACCACGTCACAAGAGTCGGTGTGAGCCCGCCGATAGTCGGCCAAGATCTTTGTTTCGTTGCCCGCCAAATCCCCGACAAGTGGGTTCAATTGGGACACAGCCACCCGAATTGACCCGATTTTCGACGATTGGGGAGAAGTGCTCACGCTCTGAGGCTAACCACCTACCCTCGCAAACCCTGTCTAAATAAGGCTCCCGCCAGCTCTGGAGGGCTTTTTCACACCGTTTCACACAGCGTTCACATTTGGGAAAAGGAAGAGAAACGGCGTTATGACATCCTGTAGGGACACAACACGGGGTCAACCCCAACTAGGAAAAGGAATACATCATGCCCATTCAGGCTGAATACATCTGGATCGACGGAACCCAGCCCACACCTTTGCTGCGTTCGAAGACCAAGGTCCTCCCCGATTTTGCGGGCGCCATCTCCGACATGCCCATGGATGAATGGGGCTTTGACGGTTCCTCCACCGAGCAAGCAAGCGGCGATGCATCAGACTGCATCTTGCGTCCCGTGTTTCATTGTCCAGACCCCATTCGTGGTGGCAAAAACGTTTTGGTGATGTGCGACGTTCTTCTCGCAAAGACTGGTCAACCACACCCATCAAATACTCGTGCACAGTGTGCAGAAGTTGCCGCGAAGTACAAGGACCAAGAGATGTGGTACGGCATCGAACAGGAATACACCATGTTGCGCCTCGATGGCACACCATATGGTTTCCCTGTAGGTGGATACCCCAAGCCACAAGGCCCTTACTACTGTGGCGTTGGCGCAGGTCGTGTGGTTGGTCGTGAAATCATCGAAGCACACACACAAGCATGCATCGATGCAGGACTTCGTATCTCGGGAACAAACGCCGAAGTAATGCCTGGTCAGTGGGAATTCCAAATTGGACCCGCAGACGCATTGTCAGTGTCTGACCACATGTATGTTGCACGTTGGTTGCTCCACCGCATCGCTGAGGATTACAACGTAGTGATCTCTTTTGACGCAAAGCCCGAAAAGGGCGACTGGAACGGAGCAGGTGCACACACCAACTTCTCCACTCGAGCAATGCGCGAGAGTTACGACGCTGTTGTTGCAGCATGTGAGAAATTGGGAACACGTGTCCTAGAGCATGTAAACAACTACGGACACGACATCCAAAGCCGTCTCACCGGCAAGCATGAGACAGCTCCTTGGAACCAGTACTCCTATGGAGTGTCGAACCGTGGTGCGTCAGTGCGTATTCCTTGGCAGGTAGAGCGCGATCAGCGTGGATACGCCGAGGATCGTCGTCCAAACGCCAACTGTGATCCTTACCTCGTCACACGTCTCATCCTTGAGACCGTGTGCGGCTAAGCCCACAATCCAAATAATCAACGGAAACGGGGGGCCAATGGCCCCTCGTTTCTCTTTTCAGGTAGCCAAGTGCCCCTATGTGGGGACAGACTGAGGGAATGGGCGAGATGCTCGATCAACACCGTGACTATGTATTGCGAACTGTAGAGGAACGAGGCGTTCGCCTCGTTCGTTTGTGGTTCACCGATGTCCTTGGGACACTCAAGAGTTTTGCCATCACTCCGGCTGAGTTAGAGAACGCCCTCAATGACGGCATGAGCTTTGATGGTTCCTCTATTGATGGCTATTCACGCACGGAGGAATCCGATGTTCTCGCCATTCCCGATCCCAACACATTTGAAGTATTGCCCTGGGTAGATCCAAAGACTGCAGAAGCACGCGTGTTCTGCGACATCCATAATCTTGATGGGACAACATTTGGTGGTGACCCACGACAAGTGTTGCGTCGCAATCTCGACGCGGCTCGTGCAGATGGTTTTGAATTTCTCATTGCACCTGACATCGAGTACTTCTATTTTGAGACACCGAAAAAAGGTGAGGCTCCGGTTCCGTTGGATGAAGGCGGATTTTTTGATCTCACCACAACAGATGTTGCCTCGTCTTTGCGCAAGGAAACCATTCGCACACTTGAGGTGTTGGGAATACCTGTCGAGTACTCATTTCATGAAGATGCACCAAGCCAACAAGAAATAGATCTACGCCACACAGATGCATTAACCATGGCGGACTCTGTAATGACATTCCGCATGATTGTGAAAGAGATTGCCGCAATGCACAATGTGCATGCCACCTTTATGCCCAAGCCACTCGAAGGCGTGCAGGGTTCGGGCATGCACTTGCACTTGTCTTTGTTTAAAGACAACACCAACGCGTTCTATTCCGAAGATGACCCACACCATCTCTCCCCCATTGCTAAGTCATTCATGGCCGGTCTTTTGCACCACGCCGGTGAAATCACTGCAATCACAAACCAATACGTGAACTCCTATAAGCGCCTTGTTCCCGGATTTGAAGCGCCCGTGCATGTGAGTTGGGCACGCAATAACCGCAGCGGACTCATTCGCGTACCTATTCCCAAGCGCGGTAACCCCAATGCCACACGCATTGAATATCGCTCACCAGACCCAGCATGTAATCCGTACCTTGCATTTTCCGTGTTGTTGGCTGCAGGCATGAAAGGTATTCGTGAGGGATACACCTTGCCCGCTGAAGCTGACGCCAACTTGTTCCGTATGAGTGATGCCGAATTGGCAAAGCTGGGCGTGACTCAACTGCCGCAGTCACTTTCGGATGCATTGAAGTTGATGGAGAAATCTGAACTTGTTGTAGAGGCACTCGGAGAACACATCGTCGATTGGTTCTTGCGCAACAAGCGTCGTGAATGGATGGAATACAAAACTCAGGTGACTCCCTATGAGCTCAACCGTTATCTGAGGAGTCTGTAGTTCATCAATGAATGCTGAGATGATCGTCGTTTTCCCTGGGACACCTACGCCTGATCTCGCACGCACTCTTGACCTTGGCGGCTATCGCTGGAAGGCCGTTTCTGGTGCTGAAGAAGCAAACCGATTAGAACCACAAAGCGGCTGGATGGGCGCGATTATCTCTTGTGATGAAGATGCCGAGTCTGCATGGGCATTTGCCCGTGCATTACGCAAGCGCGATAACCCAGTGAATGCGGTGCTGCTGCTGATCTCGGGCGCTCAGTTGGCAGAACTAGAACTGCGTGATGATTTGTTTGATGATTTCTGTCTGAGCCCATTTCATCCACGCGAACTTGAAGCACGACTACGTCACTTGTTCTCGTCGGCAGAGGGTGCCACGCGCGCAGATCTCGTAGAACACTCTGGCCTG
>CAEZTC010000013.1_pt1 | contig 11618 bp, 12 predicted proteins | sample 7264111 | NCBI WGS metagenome assembly CAEZTC01 (sample SAMEA6813793, study PRJEB35770) | uncultured Acidimicrobiaceae bacterium | biome: Freshwater; feature: Freshwater reservoir; material: water | place: Czech Republic | collected 2016-08-15 | depth 0.5m m | reverse complement strand
TCTTCTTGCGGTGTCATATGTGTGACTCCAGAAAGTGGCAACACCTCGTGTGTCTTCCCGGCGGCAAGGAGCACAGACGATAACTGCAACGTATGTGCTGCAACCACGTTGTCGTCTGCGAGGCCGTGTACGAGAAGAAGTGGCTGAGACAATTGTGAGACGTCAGACAAGAGTGAAGTAGCCGCATACGCCGTTGGATTGTTATCAGGATGGCCGAGATAGCGCTCGGTGTAGTGAGTGTCATAAAGACGCCAGTCAGTGACAGGTGCTCCCGCGACCGCTGCATGAAAACGATCACTGCGACGAATCACTGCAAGTGCTGCAAGGTATCCACCAAAGCTCCACCCACGAATACCAACACGAGAAATATCAGCGCGTGGTTCTAGGTCGGGCAGTGCGTCCAAAACTTCTATTTGATCGGCAAGCACAGGGGCCGCTAAATCGTTGTGGACACCACGTTCCCAGGTGCTTCCTTTGCCGGGGGTGCCCACATTGTCGGCAATCACCACGACAAAACCTTGATCAGCAAACCATTGCGACGAAAGATATGCAGCACGCGATGCGACAACACGTTGTGCGTGTGGTCCTCCATAGGGATCAAAAAGAACTGGAAGTGGACCACTGCGACCATCGCGCGGAGTCACAATTGCAACAGGAATGTTGCGTGGTCCCACTGTGGTGATGCGCACATTTGGCGAGACCAATGGTGTCTCTGCATGAGAAGTGAGTGCAATGTCGCGTGTGTTGTGCCGCACTATGAGAGATGCTTGCTCTGCATCAAGAGTGGATTCTCGCAACACAAGACATGACGCAGATCCGGTGGCAGATACAACGCCGTTTCCTTGGGTGAGTGGTGTGATTTCTCCTGTGGGCACATCAATGGAATAGACATCGTGTATCCAAGGAGTTGCTACGTCATTGGCGATGCACACGATGACATCACCCACACTGACCACCGAGCGCACTTGAAGGTGTAGGGGAGTAACGGGAGTATTGTCAATACATAGGCATCGAACATCGTGTCGGTCTGCCGCGGTGAGAAGGCGTCCGTCGGGGAGAAGTTGAGGAAGACCCGGCACTAACTCCACCCAGGATGGGTCTGTATCTGTGTGCACAAGTTGAGTGTGGCCACTGTGTGGATCTATGGAATAGATATCTACTCGTTGTTGATCACGTGTTTGGGTTTGGGCAATCAGTCCAGATGTATTCCAACTCACATGCGTGAGATATTCGTACTGCTCGGAGAAGTGCACATCTCGCAATGCCATTGTCTTTGTATCAATGACATGCAATGTCACCGTGGCATTAGAGGTTCCTGCTTGGGGGTAGCGATGTTCTGTGGCTGCAAGATGTGGGTGAGCAGGATCTGCAATGTGCCAGATCTGCACTGGGGCAACATCCACGCGACATGCAGCAATGTGTGCGCTGTCGGGTGACCACCAATAACCGCGGAAGCGCCCCATTTCTTCGGCTGCGATGAATTCAGCGCTACCCCAAGACACCGTGTCAGATGTATCGGTGGCAAGTATGCGTTCTGTGCCATCAAGAGTGGCGATACACAAACTTTTTCCACGTACGTATGACAACTGCGTGCCATCAGGTGAGAGGCGCACGTCGAAAACTCCCGGTGCAAGATCGGGAGTCGTGACAGCCCCTGTGATGAGATCTACAAGGACTACATAGCCACCCAAGATGGTGACAGCCTGACGAACATCAGAATCACAGGCGTAGGAGACAATGCCACCGGCACCTTCTCGAGCACGTTCACGTCGACGCTGTTCCTCTGGGGTCAGTGCATTGAGATTGTTGCCAAGTGTGCGTGGATCGAGCACGAGCCGTTCGGTCTGTGTCGCAGTATCAAGAACCCACAATGCATTGACGTTGTCGACACCTGAACTAGACCGTGCAAAGACGACACGTGTGCCGTCGGGCGACACCGTAAAACTACGTGGCTCACCAAGGGTGAGACGTTGAGTACGTGCGTATTGGCGAGGAAAGGTATCGCTCACGCGAGCAGGGTACCTGATGCATCTATACGAACACGTCTGCCGACCCATTCGTTGTCGCACATGTCGCGGCCCACGCCCATGTCGTGGGTGTCGGCCCATGCGCGTCGGCCATCGTCAAGGAGACACGACGCAATAGAACGCTCAGGGTTGCCATCGCGATCATGCATGACCGAATACGCCTCCACAGTGACTTCACCAGCAGCATCTGCAGGCAGAGCAAGCGAACGGCTGGGGAGTGCATCAATGGCATCTTGTGGGTAGTCGTATGCGAAACCATTCGCTGGCGGAGTAGTGGCGTAGACGCCGAAAGCATGTTTGGTGGTGTAGCCACCGTTTGCCCAAATCAGACCCGTCGATCCTTTGCCGTCGCGTAGCTCTGATGTCAATGTGGCAATGGCATGCATGACGTAGTTGTTCCATGGTCCACCTGCAAAAGGAAGCCCGCCAGTACGTGTGAGTTGGCTGTTGATGTCGAGACCCAATGACTGTGCTCCCAATTGCACAGCTGCCGGAAAGCAGGAATACAAATCAACAAGATCAATGTCACCAATGTGAAGACCGGCCAGCTCCAATACGCGTCGTCCGGCAAGTTCGATAGCGGGAGTGTCATAAAAATGATTGCGATGTGACACAAAGGGATGCTCATGCGCGTCGCTACCTGATTGCGGAAAAATCCAACGATCTCGTGGAACACCAAGCGCAGTTGCTTTCTCTGCCGAACAAAGAATAAGAGCCGCGGCCATATCAACATCGTTGTTGGAGTTCATGTATTTGGTGTACGGAAAGCCAATCATGCGATTGGTTGCCGAAGGCGTACGAATCTCCTCTGCAGTAAATGCAGTGGAAGTCCATGCGTATGGATTCTGCGCAGCGACTGCACTAAAGCGTGACCACAACTCGCTGATGTATACCTGGTGGTCCTGAACTGAGCGACCGGCGCGTGCACGAAGTGCAGTTTCAAACATTGGATAAATCTGAATCGGCATCATGATCTTGCGGTCAAGTTCCTCGGGCATGTTCATGGTGAGATCTTCAGATGCCAGAACTGGTTGGTGGTCTGTGGTGCGCCACTGTGGTTCCTGACCAGCTTTTTTGAAGCGAGCCCGCGTGCGAGTGGTTTCGCCACCGGTGAGGATGACAAGGTCCATCTCTCCCGATGCAATTTGCCGTGCTGCTGTATTGACCAGAGTTTGAGGTGTGTTGCCACCCATGGAGGACAGAGCGGTCTCGCGTGGCGAGAGACCCAAATCCTGTGCAATCAGATAGGCGGGGTCGCCATATTTCCACGACAGTAACGACACGACGCGAATGGCATCTGGTGCGGGAACAGTCTGCAGTGCGGCATCTGAAGAGGCTTTCTGGATTGCATCCACCATGAGAGCAACGGGGTCACGAGCATCGTCGAGGCCCTGTGCGCGCTGGACAACTTGTCCTGTGCCAATAAGAACCGGGGTGCGGGGGTCAAGTGTCATGCCTCAAACGCTAGGGGCTTGGCGGTGCACCCCTACTACTGTGAAAGGAATGTCCCGTATCGCAATCGGTGCCGATCATGCCGGCTATCTCCTCAAACAACACCTCATCGAGCTCTTGACGAATCAAGGTCACGATGTGGATGATCTTGGTACTCACTCCACAGAAAGTTGTGATTACCCGCCGATTTGTGCCGCCGTGGGTCGCCATGTACGCGATGGCAAAGCTGATTTTGGAATTGTTCTCGGCGGCAGTGGCCAAGGTGAGCAATTAGCTGCAAACAAGGTGCATGGGGTGCGCGCTGCATTGTGCAATGACTTGTACACCGCCCGTATGGCTCGTGCGCATAACAACGCCAATGTTCTCTCAATGGGTGCACGCGTTGTAGGAGAAGGATTAGCCGAAGAGATTTTGGCAACGTTCCTCGCCACAGATTTTGAAGCAGGACGCCACGAGCGGCGCGTTGCTCAATTGGCCGAAATTGAAGAACAAGAAGCGAGCAGATAATGCCTTTCCCCTCTGATAACAATCCAGATACCGAAGTCTTCGACCTTCTCGAGGCTGAACGCATTCGCCAAACAACAGGTCTGCAACTGATTGCAAGTGAGAACTTCACATCGCCTGCTGTGATGAAGGCGACTGGCTCAATCTTGACCAACAAATACAGTGAGGGCTATCCCGGTAAGCGCTACTACGGCGGCAACGTGCATGTAGACGGCATTGAGTCACTTGCTATTGAGCGAGTGAAGCAACTGTTTGGCGCCGATCATGCAAATGTGCAGCCACACTCTGGTGCAAGCGCGAACATGGCGGTGTATCTCGGATTATTGAATCCCGGTGACACCATCCTTGGTTTGAGTTTGGACCATGGTGGTCACCTCACGCATGGATCACCAGTGAATGCAAGTGGAATCTTGTATGACTTCAAGTCCTATGGAGTAACTCCTGGAGACGAGCGCATTGATTTTGACAATATGCGCGAGCTTGCACTGAAGCATCGTCCAAAGATGATCGTTGCAGGAACTACCAGCTATCCACGTCGCCTAGATCCTGAACCTTTTAAGGCAATCGCCGACGAAGTAGGTGCATTGTTGATGTTCGATATTGCTCACTTGGCCGGTCTTGTGGCAGGTGGCGCACATCCGAATCCTGTGCCCTTTGCCGATGTCGTCACATTCACTACGCACAAGACATTGCGTGGTCCACGTGGTGGTTGCATCTTGTCTAAGGCCGAACATGCACAAGCCATCGACAAAGCAGTGTTCCCTGGAAGCCAAGGCGGACCATTGGAACATGCAGTCGCTGCCAAAGCCGTGGCGTTTCGTGAAGCCCTCGATCCTTCGTTTAGCCAGTACGCACATCAGATTGTCAAAAATGCTGCAGCACTTGCCGAAGCGATGGCCAATGAAGGTTTCCGTCTTGTCAGTGGCGGAACTGATATTCACCTCATGGTGGTCGATTTGCGTCCATTCGATGCTGAGTGCACGGGCAAAGTGGCACAACTTGTGCTCGACGAGGCAGGGATCACCTTGAACAAAAACACAGTTCCCGACGACCCCCGCAGCCCGTTTGTGACTTCTGGAGTACGTATAGGAACCCCAAGTGTCACCACACAGGGAATGACTGAAAAAGAAATGCCACTGATTGCTCAGTTCATCGCCGAGGCTTTGCGCCATCGCGATGACCCTGCAGCAATCGCACGGGTACGCGCGCAGGTTGCCGATTTGTGTGCCAAGTTCCCGGTGTATCCCCATCGGTTCTAAATCAAAATCGGACTCGCTGAGTTCTTCTAGGCTCGTGCACTAATGGGAGACGTCACCGGATATCTCGTCATTGGCTCTGTCGCCATGGCCGTGACCGCATCAACCACACCTGTGGTGCGTGCTTTTGCGCGTCGGCGCAATTGGGTGGCATTGCCGAGCGATCGCAAAGTGCACACCGTGCCTACTCCCGATGTAGGTGGAATCGCGATGTTTGCCGGTGTACTTGCTGCAATGTTCGTGGCCTGGCAGATGGACAGGTTTTCACCGTTGTTTGATGGCAACAGTGAACCCACAGGTTTATTGCTCGGTGCACTTGTCATTCTGATTGTTGGCGTGCGTGATGACGTGAAAGAAGTGTCTGCACCTGCTCGTGTCGTAGCCACAGTGTTTACCGGAATGATTTTGGTGTGGTTTGGCGTCACGATGTTTTACTTCCGCATTCCGTTCTTGGGAGTTCTGCAACTCTCCGATGATTGGGTTCCCATCGTGACGGTCTTTTGGCTGTTGGGAATGACACAAGCGGTGAATCTCATTGATGGCCTTGACGGTCTTGCGGCCGGCATCGTCGCAATTGGATCAACTGCGTTTTTCATTTACTCGTATCACCTATCTGGACTTGGTTTGTTATCTGAGCCAAACTTCGGACCACTTATCGCGATCATCACGGTGGGCGTATGTGTGGGATTTCTTCCGTACAACGTCAACGGTGCAAGCATCTTTATGGGAGATGGGGGAGCGTATTTGCTTGGCTTCTTGGTTGCGGTGTCCACAAGTGTGGTGGGCGGGCGCGCAGACCCCACCACTCAGGCATTCAGTGGACAGACCTATTTCTTTTTGGCACCGTTAGTGATTCCTCTCATCATCTTGGGTGTGCCTGTGTTTGACGTGTTGTTTGCGATAGTGCGTCGCGTAAGTAAACGGCAAGGATTTGCTACTGCAGATACTGGCCACTTGCATCATCGACTCATTCGTTTAGGTCATGGACCTCGACGTGCAGTCGCGATTTTGTGGGGCTGGACAGCATTGTTGTCGGCTTTTGTGCTGTATCCGGTGTTTAACACCACAACAACAAACTTTGTCCCGCTTGGACTTTTGGGGCTTGTGCTGTTTTTGTACACCGTGTTGCATCCTGATATTGACCGTGCAAAAAAAGATGAAAATGCTTCGCATTTTGACCGCGTAACAAAGGACTGAAGTACTCCTCTCTTAATCAAGTAAGTACTTTCGTTCGAACAAATGCTCGTTATGTTGAATTCATGACAGCACATACACAACATGAATCATGTTTTGCACCGAGCAATCCAGATGCGTTTGTCACGATTCTTGCGGGGATATCTGATCCAGTTGCGATTCATGATGTAGTCGTTGATGAATGGAACACAGTGACTGATGCGTCATTGTCGTGGTACAACGCTGCATATGCCGATTGCAGAATCCATCCTGTAACACCCGGCGATTCATTAATGAGTACCTATGTGGAGCCGCATCGAGCTCTCGGCCATGTGTGTGAGGCATGGGATTTCGGTGAATCGCTTCAGGTCTTTCATCTCGGAAACGAAACCAAGTCGCACTATGTGCACTCTGATGTGGAAGTTGAAGTATTTGTGCGGTGGAAGCGTTTTGGTAACCACATTGTGGAATGGTCATGTAGCCCTCTTGAAGTGGTGGCATTTCAGAACTTCATGAAAGATCAAGAATCTCTTGTCGCGATAGCCGGCCGAAAGCGAGCATTGGCGGTCGAGCGCGAACGCATTGCGCGAAATTTGCACGACGTCGTTATTCAGAATCTTTATGCCACAGCCCTTTCGCTTTCAGTTTCGGGCCGCAAATACAACACACAGATTCAAGAAGAGTTCAATAAAGCCATCACTTCCATTGATCGTGTGATTGCAGGGATTCGCAGCGAAATCTTGGACATGGAAGCACAAAAAGTGTCCCAATTGCGTTTGCAATTAGAAGACTGTTTGATTCCTCTTTTGGAACATGCACATGCAGGTTTTGACTTGTCCATTGAGGTGCCCACATTGCCTCAAGATGTGCAAGCACACATTCGTGCTGTGTGTATTGAAGCGACATCTAATGCCGTACGTCATGGCGGCGCTACTTCAATGGGTATTCGCATTGCGCGTCACGACAACCAACTTGTTCTTACTATCGCTGATAACGGCTCCGGTATCTCACCAGGAAGCCACATGCAAAACGGTCTCCACAACATGCGCGAACGCGCCCTATCCCTAGGAGGCAATATGGAGATACACACACAACCAGAAACGGGAACGATCATTTCATGGTCGATTCCTTATCCAAGGTGGCAATCATGATTCAGGTTGCTATTTGTGATGACCATGTCATGGTGCGTGAAGCACTCGCGGCAGTGATTGCTCATGAAGACGGTCTTGAAGTAGTGGGAATCACTGATTCCATTGCATCAACTCGTGAACTTCTTCAGAACATGACACCCGATGTGCTTGTTGCCGACGTGCGACTCGATGGTGAATCAGGCCTCGATGTTGCACGTGCGGTTGTTGCTGAACATCCACACGTCAAAGTGATTGTGCTGACGTCATTCAATTCCGATGAAGCCTTAGTAGCGGCATATGAATTGGGTGCTAGTGCATTCGTTTTGAAAACCGGAAGCTCACTTGGATTGATGAACACCATTCGTGATGTTGCATCAGGAATGAAGTTGATCAATCCCACTGAAGTACGCACTGCGTCTGAATCTTTAGAGATGCGCGGACTTGGAATGATTCGACGACTTGATGCAAATGATCGACATATTGCACGTCTGATTGCGTTGGGTTATTCCGACAAACAAATTGCTGAGACGGTCTATCTGGGGTTACAGACCGTTCGCAATCGTGTGTCACGCATGCTGTCACGCTTTGGAAAAGAAAATCGGACGCAGCTTGCACTGTTTTTCTCCGAGTATCACTCGGAGATTTCAGACCTATAGGTGCGCCCTGTGCCGTGGCTGGTGTTGCTCCCCCCAATGGCGACACCAGCCACTCGCACTTGTGACAAAGTTCTGACTCGGCTGTTTGACCAAGACTGACTTCTGCCCTAGATTGTTCAAGGTTTCACAAAGTCGTGAAGCTCTGCACATAACAAGGCAATTCTTCGGTGAAGTTCATCCCCACTCCCAAACCAATGACTCCGGTCGACAAAGGAATTTCCCAGGGTGCAGAGTTGGCCGCTGGTGTTCTCGTGTTCTTTCTGATTGGACTGGGAATTGACACATGGTTGGGGACCGTTCCCGTGTTCATGATCGTGCTCACCGTTTTTGGTGTTGTGGGGTATTTCGTGAGGATGTATTACGCGTACAACTCGGTCATGGCCAAGCTGGAGAAGGAAAGATCTGAAAAATCTCGGGGTGATCAGGCGTGACTTCTGGCACCTCACCCCTTGCTTCGGCACTCTCTGGAGAGGCCCCAGAGGTCTCTATCTCGCGTGATTTGGTGAAGCGTGGCCTGTGGATTGCCCCTGTTGTAGTGGCAGTAGGAGCCATCTTTGATGCCGGTGACGGGGCCTGGTCGGCGGCATTTTCACTTGCCCTGGTGCTCTTCAACTTTGCGGCTGCAGCGGCACTAATTGCAGTAACAGCAAGGATTTCCCTCGGTTTGATGATGGGGGCGATCCTGTTTGGCTACATCTTGAGGCTTGGGCTGATCACAGTCGCGGTGCTCGTTGTTGCCGATTTTTCCTGGGTCTCGATCCCGGTCCTTGGCGGGACCATCATCGTGACCCATTTGGGTTTGCTCTTCTGGGAAATGAAGTACGTGGCCGCGTCACTTGCATTTCCTGGATTGCGCCCCGATGTACAAGAATGGCGAGCGTCCCGCTCCGCCGAGAAACCCTGAAGGATGACAAGTGCTTGCGCTCAAGTTTCCAGAAATCAATCAGCTCCTTCGTTGGAAAGACCTGTTCCCCGGTTTTAACAAGATTGCGATAATCGCAATTCTTGCAACCGTGATCAGCATTGTGCTGTTCATCTTGGCTACACGTCGACCCACCGATGAAGCACCCAAAGGTGCACGCAACTTTGCTGAAGTAATTGTCGAGTTCATTGAGAACGGCGTCATTATGCAAACAATGGGCAAAGACGGATTGGGATGGACGCCGTTCCTTCTCACCACGTTCTTGTTCATTTATTTGTGCAACGTTCCAGGAATTATTCCGTTCTTCCAAATGCCCGCGACTGCGCGTATGGCTGTACCGATGTTCCTTGCCCTTTTGGTGTGGGTTGTCTTCAATGCAACCGGCATTAAACATCAAGGTGTTGGCGGTTATCTCAAGAGTGTGTTGTTCCCACCAGGTGTACCCAAGGCGCTGTACATCCTTGTTACTCCGATCGAATTGATTTCGGTGTTCTTGGTGCGTCCGTTCTCGCTCGCAGTGCGACTCTTCGCAAACATGCTTGCAGGTCACATTCTTCTCATCACCTTTGCGTTGCTGTCTGAAGCGCTTTTCCAAGCCAAAGATGTGATCTTGATTCCTTTCGGAATCTTGCCGTTCTTCATGTTGCTCTTCATCACTTCATTTGAAGTGTTGGTGGCATTCTTGCAGGCATACATCTTCGTGATTCTCGCTGCCGTGTACATCGGTGGCGCAGCACATCCCGAGCATTAATCACACGAGTTCTAATCACTAGGTCTCCCTACCAAACCAAACCAACTAGGAGAAAATAAAATGGAAGCACTTTCACTGCTCATCGCAGCCGAAGAGGCAGTAGCCGCAGATGCGGTCAGCACCGGAGAAGGCCTCACGGCCATGGGTGCAGGACTTGCATACGGGTTCGCCGCAATCGGACCAGCACTGGGTATCGGAAACCTCGTCGGCAAGTCCGTTGAGGCAATGGCCCGTCAACCAGAGGCTGCAGGCATGGTGCGTACCACCATGTTCCTCGGCATCGCGTTTACCGAAGCGCTCGCGCTCATCGGCTTCGTGGTGTTCATTCTTCTCAAGTTCGCTTAAGTCGTACCTGAGTTCCCGTCCGTTTTCTCTCTCCGTTATGACGGAGTACAGGAGTTGAAATGCTGACTGTGATAGTCACCAAATCGAGTGGTGGAGTCGTTGATGTGCGGCTTTCATCGGCAATTACCGCCGATGAAGCTGGCACGACAACGGATCAACCCGTCGATACGGGTCCGAACCCGATCGCCGCTGAACCTAAAGAATTGCTGTGGTCAGCAGGAGCCTTCTTAGTGCTCCTCGTTGTCATGCGCTATGTCTTGTTCCCACGTCTCAAAAAAGGCATGGATCAGCGGTACGCATCAATTCGTTCCAATATCGAGGGCGCCGATCAAGTCAAGTCGAGTGCACGTGCTGACGTTGCCAACTACGACGCTGCAGTTGCTGCAGTGCGCGTAGAGGCGGCCGCGCGCGTGGACGCAGCACGTCAAACACTGGATAACGAGCGCACTGCTCGCTTGTCTGAGGTGAATGCACGGATTGCAACGGCCCGCGCCGAAGCAGATGCAGCGAACAACGCTGCACGAGCTGCAGGTCAGTCACAAGTTGCAACAGCTGTGGCCACTGTGGTGGTGCAAGCTGCAGAACTCGCCTCCGGCGCACGACCTGAGCAATCGGTTGTGGACCAAGTGGTGAAACAAGTTATGGAAAGTGCAGGCAAATGATGAGCATCATCTCCACACTTCTCGCAGCCGGTGACCCTTCACAGTCGCCGCATTGGTTTATTCCAAAGCGATTCGAACTCATATACGGTGGTCTTGCATCTGTCATCATCATCAGCGCACTTGCAAAGTTCGCAGGTCCGATGGCGAAGAAGGCCTTGACCGACCGCACTGAGAAAATTCAGAACGAGATTGATTCGGCACGTAATGCGAAAGCTTCTGCTGAGCAAGAGGCAGTGCAGATTCGCACTGCTCTTGGTGACATCGACAAGGAGCGCTCGCGCATCCTGGCCGAAGCAGATCAGCAAGCCGCTGCACTTCTCGCTGAAGGTCGCGTGCGCATCGACGCCGAAATGAAAGACATTGAAGCAAAAGCAATGTCTGATATCGCAAACGCATCATCGCGCGTCGGTGATGAATTGCGTGCAGAAATTGTTCGCTTGTCTGCTATCGCAACCGATCGCGTGGTGCGCACAGCACTTGATGATCGTGCACAGCAGAACTTGATTGAGGACTTCATCTCGAAGGTGGGTGTGTCGCGATGAGTATCGATACATACGTTGACTCCATCATGAACATTGCCGAAGCAGAGGGTGTACAAGTTCGTATTGAGGAAGAGTTCTCAAGCGTTGTGCGCACCATTGACTCCAACAATGATCTTCGTTCCAAATTGACCGATGAGCTGATTCCTAGTGCAGCACGTCAACAAATTGTGGAGACATTGCTTGAAGGAAAGGCACATC
>CAEZTC010000012.1_pt1 | contig 11637 bp, 10 predicted proteins | sample 7264111 | NCBI WGS metagenome assembly CAEZTC01 (sample SAMEA6813793, study PRJEB35770) | uncultured Acidimicrobiaceae bacterium | biome: Freshwater; feature: Freshwater reservoir; material: water | place: Czech Republic | collected 2016-08-15 | depth 0.5m m | reverse complement strand
GGTCTTCAGCAAGAGGAATGGAATGAGGTGACGTGCCCGCGACGATCGCAGGATCAATGAGTCCCGACAACTTCCGTGGCGTCTGACCACCACGGCTCACAATTACTTTCGGGGCCACACCACCGGCGGCAAGAGTTTCTGCAGCAATAACGTTGAGAACATCTTCTTGTGTAAGTGGTTCAAAGTACAAACGATCCGACGTGTCGTAGTCAGTTGACACAGTCTCAGGGTTGCAGTTCACCATTACTGTTTCAAAGCCTGCATCACGTAGTGCAAAACTTGCATGAACGCAGCAGTAGTCAAACTCGATTCCTTGTCCAATTCTGTTTGGTCCTGAACCCAAAATGATGACGCGTGGTCGGGTTGAGGGACGTACTTCGTTTTCATCTTCGTAAGTGGAATAGTGATACGGAGTTTCCGCAGCGAACTCAGCACTGCATGTATCCACTGTCTTGTAGGTGGGAATCACTCCGAGACTTTCACGATGTTCACGAACCGATAACTCATCTGTGCCCGCGAGATATGCCAACTGGCCGTCGGAGAAACCTAATCTCTTGACTCGACGCATTTCAGAGCGAGTAAATGATGAGAGGGATCGACCAGCTAGCGCATGACGCTCATCGATGATGATCTGCATCTGGTCTAGGAACCATGGATCAATTTTCGTTGCGGCGTGTACTGCATCAATCCCTAATCCACGATGAAGCGCCTCGCCTACTTCAAAGATGCGATCAGGGGTAGCCACGGCAGCCTTGGCAAGCAATGCATCGTTGTCGTACTTTGCATAGAGCAGTTCTCCTGCATCACAGTTCAGACCAAGTCGGCCCTGTTCGAGTGAGCGCAAAGCTTTTTGCATGCTCTCAGGGAAGGTGCGACCAATGGCCATTGCCTCCCCCACACTTTGCATTTGCGTTCCCAAAACCCCGGATGTTCCAGGAAGTTTCTCAAAAGCCCAACGTGGAATCTTTGTCACCACATAGTCAATTGTGGGCTCAAAACTTGCAGGTGTCATCTTTGTGATGTCATTGGGTATCTCATCGAGGGTGTAACCCACGGCCAGTTTTGCGGCGATTTTGGCAATTGGGAAACCAGTGGCTTTGGACGCCAGTGCCGAAGATCGTGACACGCGAGGGTTCATCTCAATGACAACCATCGCACCGTTGGCTGGATTCAGTGCGAACTGGACGTTCGATCCACCAGTTTCTACACCTACGCGACGAATGCACGCAAGAGCCGCATCACGCATTAACTGATACTCCACATCGGAGAGAGTTTGTGCGGGCGCGACCGTAATGGAATCACCGGTGTGCACACCCATCGGGTCAAAGTTCTCGATACTGCAGATGATGACGCAGTTATCCGCCTTATCGCGCATCACTTCGAGTTCATATTCTTTCCATCCCACAATGGATGTTTCAATGAGGATTTCTCGAATAGGACTTGCGTCAAGACCAAGTGCTGCAAGTTTTTCAAATTCTTCAATCGTGTTGGCAATACCAGTACCACGACCACCCAAGATGTAGGCAGGACGGATGATGACTGGTAGTCCAATCTCTGTAAGTACTTTGCTTGCCTCTTCCATATTGTGAGCAATGCCACTCTTTGGAACCTTCAAGCCAATTTCAATCATTGCTTTTTTGAACTTGTCACGATCTTCGGCAGTCGAGATTGCCTCGGCATTTGCACCAATAAGTTCTGGGGTTCCCGGAACCCCGACTAGGCCTTGTTCATAAAGTGCCATGGCCAGGTTCAAACCTGTCTGTCCACCCAGTGTGGGAAGAACTGCATCGGGTTTCTCGCGCTCAATAATCTTGGCCAAAATCTCGGGCGTGAGTGGCTCGATGTAGGTGCGATCGGCAAAATCAGGGTCGGTCATGATCGTTGCCGGGTTCGAGTTGGCAAGAACCACTCGATACCCCTCGGACTTCAATACTCGACAGGCTTGTGTCCCTGAATAATCAAACTCACATGCTTGTCCAATCACAATTGGCCCAGAGCCAATGATCAAGATGTTGTGGATATCGGTACGGCGCGGCATTAGCGACCCTCCATCAAATTGGCGAACTCTTCAAAGAGATAACGGCTGTCGTGTGGTCCAGGACCAGCCTCTGGGTGATACTGCACACTGAATGCTCGATGCTTCTTCAGTCGCATACCTTCATTGGTGTTGTCGTTCAAGTTCAAATGAGTGATGTCGGCAACTGCAGCAAGAGAATCGGGATCAACACAGAAGTTGTGATTCTGGCTAGTGATTTCCACAGCGCCCGTGCGCAAGTTACGTACTGGGTGATTGCCACCATGATGGCCAAAAGGCAACTTAAAGGTATGCCCTCCAAATGCACGCGACAGCAGTTGATGTCCGAGACAAATGCCAAATGTGGGCACTCCACCTTCAACAATTTTGCGAATGTTGTCTGTTGCATCGCCCACCATCTCTGGATCTCCCGGACCATTGGACAAGAACACACCATGTGGCGACATCGCCATCACTTCTTCTGCAGTTGTGCTGGCAGGAACCACAGTGACGGTGGCAATCTCGGAGAGGCACTGGAGAATCGTTGTCTTGATACCGAAGTCGTATGCAACTACAGAAAACTTGCCACTTCCATAGGAGTACTTCTCTGCAGTCGTTACCTGAGAGACCAAATCAATTCCTGCTGTTCCCGCATCGGATTGGGCTGCGGCAAGAAGGCTCTTTTCATCGGCAGTTCCAAATGCACCACGCAAAGAACCAGAATCACGAAGAATACGTGTCAAGCGCCGAGTATCAATTCCGGCAATTCCAGGAAGCTCGAATTTCTTGAGCATCTCATCGAGACTTGTTTCGCTTCGCCAGTTACTGTGACGACGCGCCATGTCGCGCACAATCACCCCGCGAGCAAAAGTTCGACGCGATTCTGAGTCAAGAGAAGATGCGCCATAGTTTCCGATATGAGATGTGGTGAAGGTGATGATTTGACCTGCGTAAGAAGGGTCGGTCATTACTTCTTGATACCCCGTCAATGTTGTATTGAAAACAACCTCGCCCACCGCAATTCCCTGTGAAGGGATATGGCCGATTGCTTCACCCTCGAAGACAGAACCATCTTCCAACACGAGAGCAATCTCAGAAATTTTGCTAGTCACTTTTGTGCCTTTCCTTCGAACACGACGATTTCACCGTCAAAGATTGTGTGATGAACTTTTCCACGCAACGTCATGCCATCAAATGGAGTGTTGCGACTCAGGCTTGCCAGATCATGTTGCGACACAGTCCATGTTGTTGTGGTGTCCCAAATGGCGATGTTGGCAGGCTCGCCCGCGGTAATTCTGCGGCCGTGACGATCACCGAGATGGCCAATACGGGCCGGATTCCATGACATCAATTCCACGATTCGTTGCACATCGAGAGGCAAAGCCGTACAGAGAACTCCTAATGCGGTCTCCAACCCCAACATGCCCGGGGGCGCTTCATCTAATGGCATCTCCTTGGTATGCGCAGCATGTGGCGCATGATCTGTGGCGATTGCATCCACCGTGCCATCACGCACACCCTCATGCAGTGCTTCGATATCTTCAGCCGTACGTAATGGCGGATTGACCTTAAAGAGCGGATTAAAGCCCAGCAACATCTCATCACGCAAAGAAATATGGTGCGGCGTGACTTCAGCAGTAATGGGCAAGCCTTCTTTTTTCGCTGCACGTATCAACTCCACACTTCCTGCAGTCGACAGATGGAGGAAGTGCATGGTGGCCCCGGTCTCGCGCACTAAGTCAAGATCTCGCCGCACCATGGCCTCTTCAGCTTCCGCGGGCCAACCAGGAACGCCCATGTGGGAACAGCAACTTCCTTCATGCATCACAGCACGAGATGTCAAAGATGCCACTTCGCAATGTTGAGCCAAAGTGACACCGGCTTGACGCGCCATAACTAGGGCCCGACGCATGAGCATTGCATCTTGCACACCAGTGCCATCATCGGTAAACAAAGTGACACCCTCACGGGCAAGCACTTCGAAAGGCACCAAAGTCTTCCCCAGTCGACCCAATGTGATCGATCCTGATGGCTTGACTTCACACAGTCCCGCACGCCGACCTTGTGCGGCAACAAAGCGAACGGTCTCCACGTTGTCTTGCGTGGGATCAGTATTCGGCATTGCGACTACTGCGGTATAACCACCAAGTGCTGCAGCACGACTGCCCGTCTCAATGGTCTCAGCTTCTTCCTTGCCCGGTTCACGCAGGTGTGTATGCAGATCCACAAATCCCGAAGACACGTACATTCCTTGCGCATCAAGAACTCTTTCAGCGATGAGATTGTCACCTACTTCAATGATGCGCCCATCTTTGATCAGTACATCTGCAAGAAAGACAGCTTCCGGATTGACGACCGTGCCGCCTTTAAGAATTATTGATTCACTCATTGCTCGACCCCTTGGCCAAGTACCGACATAGACCCATTGCCCAGAAGGGTGAAGAGCACCGCCATGCGCACCGACACCCCGTAGGAAACTTGCTGCAAAATGCGTGATCCAGAGAATTCTGACGGGTCAATCATGATTTCCACACCGCGGTTCATTGGCCCTGGATGCATCAAGATGGATCCGACACCCATCTGATCTACACGTGACTGTGTCAGTGCATATCGTTCGCTGTACTCGCGCAGGCTTCCCACATTCCCCGACTCCATACGCTCAAGCTGCATGCGCAACATGTACAGCACATCTACGCGACCCACCACTTCATCAATAGAGCCGCTGACCTCGACACCCCAAGACTCCACATCGGCAGGCAACAAATGTGATGGAGCAACCAGGATTACTGTTGCGCCGAGACGAGTAAAGACATCAATATTGCTACGAGCCACGCGTGAGTGTTTGATATCTCCCACAATCGCAATACTGCGTCCTGCCAGTGAAGCCGGAGATCCGAATTCGCGCGTCACGGTGTAGGCATCAAGAAGGGCCTGCGTGGGGTGCTGATGCCATCCATCACCTGCATTAATGATGGAAGCATTTGTCCATTGAGAAATTTGTTGTGGCACGCCACTTGATTTATGCCGGATTACCAAGGCATCAATCCCCATTGCAGACAATGTCTCGATGGTGTCGCGAAGTGACTCACCTTTATTCAGACTTGAACTTGATGCCATAAAAGTCATCACATCGGCTGACAATCGTTTCGCAGCAGTTTCAAAACTCAGTCGAGTCCTCGTTGAATCTTCAAAGAACACACTGGCAATCGTGCGACCCCGCAAAGCAGGCACCTTAGGAAGTTGACGTGCATTCACCTGCACCATGTGGTCAGCCACGTCGAGCATTCCCACTATGTCGTCAACGGATAAGTCATGGGTGGACAAGAGATGTTTCATTTTCCCACCCCAGAAATCTCTACACCGGCTGCCCCCACAGTGACCTCATCGGAAAACTGTGTCGGAATGTTCTTTCCTACATAATCAGGCCGAATAGGCAACTCTCGATGGCCGCGATCAACCATGATGGCCAATTGCACTGCACGTGGCCGACCATGGTCATTGAGTGCCTCAAGTGCTGCCCGAACTGTTCGACCAGTAAACAACACATCGTCAACTAACACGACTGTCTTTCCCGTTAGATCACATGGAATGTCCGTGGGAGCTGACAACACCACGGGGCGAAGGCTGAAATCATCGCGATACATCGCAATGTCCACTGCCCCACACTGAACAGAATCTGATTGAGTGATGCGATTTACGAGCACTGTCAGACGCTCCGCTATCCAGGTGCCACCTGTTTGCATACCCACGATGACCACATCGGCACAATCTGGATTGCGTTCCACAATTTCATGGGCAATGCGGGTAATCGCGCGCGACACATCGTCGGCGCTCATCACCGCAACACTGCGAGTGGACACCATGGTCACTTCAGTAAGAGCGAGATATTGACGGGCATGAAAAACGCCCCTGGAGAGGGGCGCGAGTCAATGAAATGAGATGTATCCATGATGTCCTTCCGTTCGAGCCTCACAGGACTCGTTTTACGGTCACCTCAACTATAACCGAAAGGTTCCATGGTGTCTAGTTGGCCTTGCGCCGAAACATCTGCCAATACGTATTCGAATCAATCTCTTCGAAATCAGCACTGACTAAAGACCAATCCCACTGGAGTTGCTCATTCAAGCTTCGTGGAAGCACCACATACTCGACCCGGTCTGCGGCGGGAAGTCGCGTCCCTTCCAATGAGGTATCCACTCCGTAGTAGACCGCACGGAACGGATTCGGGAAGAAGTACACCTCTTTGCGATGTGCCAGAAAGGTGACCAACGGGTCGTACACCGAGATCACCGCGTCTTTGGGAATCGTAGAAATGATGTCTCGAGCCGAGACAGCAACTGGTGCCTGTGCGCCAAGTACACCACGAGGTGTCTGGGCCAAAGAATGTTGTCCCCACAGATACGACGTCGTAAGAGTGAACAGACATGTCACCACCATTGCGACCTTGGCAAAACGATCACCCAATCGAGAAATAGCAAGCACCGTGGCACACACAAGTGGGCCCACCACCACTATTGAATAGTGATACTGAATGCTGTGCTGATACCAGAAGGTGCTCACAATGTTGGACAAGATCACAGGAATCGCAACCAGTGTCATGCCAGGAGCCAAAAGAAAAAGTCCCGCAAATGGTGCAGTCATTTGATACAAATACAACGGCCTGTCACCTGAGAAAATGTGTTTCACCACAGCAATGGGGTTAGTAAAGGTCTCTTTGATAAAGCCACTCACCCCTCCGAATGGAATTCTCCATTCATTACGAGTAGGCACTCCTATGAGAGATCGCATCAACACGAACATGCCCAAGATGGTCACCACAATGGAAAGCCCCGCCGCCATGAGGCCCTTCTTGCGGTCGTACTTCCATGCAACGTAGATGCCCAATGGCACCATGACCAGAAGCACATCTTCTTTGACCATCACAGCCAGTACAACGGCGACGGCAAATAATCGCCACTTCTTTGCATGTGCTGCATACAAAGCCAAGGGAATAAACAAACCAAGAAATGAATCAGGATGGAAGTTCTCCATGGCTGAACCATTCATTGCAGGATTTGCTAACCACAGAAATGCTGCTGCAAAACCCATTGCACCAGAATGGAGAACCCGCCGAGCAAAGAGATACAACGGAATTGCGCCTGCAGCTACCACGAACGCCTGAATTACCAAAAGTGTGGCTGTTCCTGGGACTACCCAAAAAAACGGGACGACAAACGACAAGATGAGAGAGGCGTGGTCACCCAACATGTTTCTTCCCATCAAAGTGACAAAGGGAGCTTCCCCTCGAGAGAGCAGCCACACACCTTGGTCGTATAGACCTACGTCATAGGCAAAGGTTCCTAATCCAAGATGCATGTCCACTTGCAGCCATGACATCCACACAGCATGAGCAAGCGCCATTGCACACATCGCCCATCCCCATGGAGAGACTCCTAGTAGTTGGGCTCTGCAACGAGAAATGAAGGCAGGTATTCGAGGTGGCGCAGTCATAGGCCCTCGCCACTCTTACGAGCGCACCTGCTTAGCCACTGCTGCCAACACGCCATTCACAAATCTTCCTGAATCATCAGTAGAAAAACGTTTAGCAAGTTCAACGGCTTCGTCAATCACCACAGCTACGGGAACATCAGGGCGACCCATCAGTTCAAAAATCGCCAAACGCAGAATGGCGCGATCAAGAGCAGGCATTCTTTCCAAAACCCAACCCTTTGCATTCGCCACGATCTTTTCGTCAATACCCGTGCGATGCATCTCAACGCCATCGAGCAGAAGCTGAGTCAGTTCCTCAGAAACCACACCTCTCTCTTTGAGGAGGTCTGTGGATATGAGCGACCGCTGCTCTGCTTCATACAGCAACATGATTGCTTGCTCGCGAGCATCAGTGCGGTCATCGCTTGGACGAAAGCCGTCCACGTCAACACTCATTAGACGCGTGTGATGTAATCGCCAGAGCGAGTATCCACTTTGAGCTTGTCTCCAACATTGACAAACAAAGGAACTTGGATGACCTTGCCGGTCTCGAGCGTTGCGGGCTTCTTTGCACCCGACACTCGATCGCCCTGCACGCCTGGTTCAGTTTCGGTAACCACGAGCTCTACGGACGCGGGAATTTCCACTGTCACGATTTCACCATTGTGATACGCGATGATGGCCATTGCCTGCTCAACGAGATAATCAGCAGCTTCGCCGAGCGCAGTGGGAGAGATGTTTGATTGGTCGTAGGACTCTGTGTCCATGAATACAAAATCGTCTCCGTCTTTGTAGAGAAACTGCATATCTCTCTTATCGAGGATTGCTTGTTCTACTCGGATTCCTGCGTTGAATGTTTTTTCAAAAACGTTGCCATTACGAAGATTGCGCAACTTTGTGCGCACGAATGCTCCACCCTTGCCGGGCTTCACATGTTGAAATTCAACAACGGTGAACAATCCATTGTCGAGTTCGAGCGTGATTCCGTTTTTTAAATCATTCGTGGTGATTGCGGGCATGACAATTCCTTGGGGCTTAACGTGAGGATGCGACAGTGAGAGTCGGTGACGACGACCTGATCTTCGATCCGGACACCGCCTACACCTCCACGATAGAGCCCAGGCTCCACTGTCACCACTTCATCACTACGAAGGACTGCAGTACACCGAGGTGAAAAGATGGGTGATTCATGGATATAGAGCCCAATTCCATGACCTGTGCCATGCACAAACTCATGTTCCACACCTGCGCGACTGAAAATAGCCCTCGCTGCGGCATCCACGGCACTCCCCTCCGCGCCATCGCATACAACCTGAAGTGCAGCGGTTTGGGCCTCGCGCACTAAGTCCCACATCTGGCGATACTCCGATGAGACATCCCCCACAAGGACCGTGCGCGTCATGTCGCTGCGATATCCGTCTATCTCTGCACCCATGTCGATGACGACACCATGTCCCGCATCAATCACTGCGTCGGTGGGTTCATGGTGGGCGCTTGCTCCGTTGGCACCTGTTGCCACAATCGTGTCGAAACTGGGTCGGTCCGCGCCACCTTCACGCATCAAAAACTCAAGGCGATTACGCACTTGTCTTTCTGTCTTGCCCATCAGGCCATCTGACACCACAGACAAAAGTGCAGTATCTGCAATTGAGGCCGCTCTTGCCATGAGTGCAATCTCGCTCGCGTTTTTTACCCGGCGGAGTTCATCGAGATGATCGCCCTCGTCAACAACTTCCACAGCGTCAGCCAAAAGGCGCGCATGTTCTGCAGTGATATGACGTGGATGGGTTCCAAGGGAGGTGACGCCTAACGAGGTGAAAACATCGAATGCGCTACGCGTGCTATCTGTGCATACAACTTCTATCGCAGCGCCCGATGTGTGTATCTCTTGTTGTGCACGCGCAAAGTATCGTCCATCAACCAGAAGTAAGCCAGATTTGTTCTCACGATCTATCAGTAGCTGTGATGTCCCGCCCGTAAATCCTGTCAACCAGCGAATGTCTTGTTGACGTAGTACTAAGACGAACCTAGAACCCTCAGTGAGACCATATGCCTCTATGCGTCCCGCAACATTCACGACGAACGCATTGCAGCAAGTGCGTGTATGGCAAGTACGTAACTCAATCCGCCAAACCCTGAGATAGATCCATCCACGACACCGGCCAGAACACTGATGTGTCGAAACTCTTCACGTGCCGAAGGATTTGAAAGATGTACCTCAATCTTGTGACCCGCATATGAACGAAGTGCATCGTGAAGAGCCCACGAATAGTGCGTGAACGCACCTGCATTGATGATGATGGCATCGTGCGTGCCTGTAGCCGCGTGAATTGCATCAACGAGTTCTGATTCAGAGTTTGACTGCATGCTCTGTACGGTGAAACCTTGAGCTGCAGCTGCGGCAGAAGCGGCTGCAATATGGTCGTGCAAAGTTGCGGACCCGTAGATTCCAGGTTCACGTGAACCCAACAAATTGAGATTTGGACCATTCAAGATGAGTACCGATGACGATGCCATGCATCTCACCGTAGTCGGTCACTTAACTATTTCGTGACGCAAATTCCGCGTAGGCGAGCTTTATTGCCTCAACCGATACATCGGAAACAACTTCAAGGCCACTAGAAGCATCCAGTACGAAAGTGAGGGAATCCACTGCCTTCTTGTCACGCCCCATCGCTGCAATCAAGGCGTCAATGCCGAGACCTTTCGGCACGGTGATCTTGAGACCATAGACCTCTCGAATGACGTGGTAATGCTCTTCCACTCGAACATCATCTATTCGACCTAGTGCTCGACCCAAATGTGCAGCAAAGAGAACTCCTAACGCCACAGCCTCGCCGTGCGCAATCGAAAAGTCAGTTTCGATTTCTAATGCATGCGCGAGCGTATGTCCGTAGTTGAGGAAGGCACGGATTCCGCCCTCGCGCTCGTCTGCAGCCACAATCTCGCCTTTGATTCCCACGCAACGAGCAACCCTTGAGGGAAAAGGCAATGCATTGAGGTCTTCGCGCACGATGAAGTGATACTTAGCCATCTCTCCAAGCCCGCACTCCATCTCGCGCGCGGGAAGTGATGCAAGGGCATCCAAATCACACACCACACCAGAAGGTTGCCAGAACGCTCCAACTAGGTTTTTTCCTTCTGGAAGATTGACGCCCGTCTTGCCACCAATCGCAGCATCAATCATTGCAAGAAGCGAGGTTGCTACATGAATGACAGAGATTCCACGGTGATACGACGCAGCAGCAAAACCGGCAACATCGGTCACCATTCCTCCACCGACTGCAATCACCAAATCTTTTCGCGTCAACCCTTGGCGTGCGAACTCAGAACACAGTCGCTCAATAGTGCCGAGTGTCTTAAAGGATTCTCCTTCGCCAATGATGTGAACTGATGTGTGTACACCCGAAATTGTGGGTCGAAACTGTTGAGGAACACTCTCTTGAGTAACTAGTGCAATTCGTTGCACCCCAGCAGGGATGAGATCGGCCACATGACCTACTGCACCGTGGCCCACCACTACTGAATAGGCGCGCTCGCCAAGGTCAATCTTGACGGTCTCGATATCACTCATGGGTTCCATCTTCCCAAATTGCTGCCTCATCTATTGCATCAATAATCAGACTTGTGACTGATTCGATACTGCGCTCCGAAACATCAATCACCACGTCAGATACCTCTTTATACATCGGTTCTCTTAACGCATACATCTGTTCAAGCACTTGAAGCCGATCTGTGTCGAGGGCCGGCCGATGCGACCCTTTAGCTGTGCGTACGGCCAAGACCTCCGGCAAAGCATGAAGCCATACAACGGTAATTCCCCTTTGCTTTTTGGCTTTCTCTATTGACTGGCGATTTTCTTCGGCTAACACCACTCCGCCCGCTGCCGCAATGACAGCACCCTCTGGCGAGTGAAGGCAATCTCGAAGAACTTCAGATTCGACCTCACGGAAAAAGACCTCACCTGGTTCTTCAAAAATCTCGCGCACGGTCTTACCCACACGTTGTTCTACAAGTTTGTCGGTATCGAGACACGGCACCTGATAATGCTGCGCAAGATCCCATGCAACCGTGGACTTGCCTGTTCCCATTAAGCCCACCAAGACGATGACGGGTGCGGCTGTGTTCACGATTCCAACGTAGAACGAAAAGAT
>CAEZTC010000011.1_pt1 | contig 11934 bp, 13 predicted proteins | sample 7264111 | NCBI WGS metagenome assembly CAEZTC01 (sample SAMEA6813793, study PRJEB35770) | uncultured Acidimicrobiaceae bacterium | biome: Freshwater; feature: Freshwater reservoir; material: water | place: Czech Republic | collected 2016-08-15 | depth 0.5m m | reverse complement strand
TCCCCAATGCCCATTTTCCGCGAAGCTTCGGGGGCATTCGGTTCTCCTTCTCGTCTCGTACACAGGGCGCCTTTGCGCCCCCGCAAAGTTACCCCAGATGGTGGAGGGTGAGCCTCTGTTTGCTGCGACGAATTTGTCGGTTTTCGCCAATATCGCAGGCCAAAACCTCGCCTTTTGCCACAGAAAGCACGCGGTTCAATGTGGCAAGGTCGGGTGGGTAGGGGTCAGAGAGCCAGCGACGCAGAGCCCGATGGGCAAGTGGCAGGGGAGCTGCAGTCAGGGCCTTGGCATCTGTGGGGTCAATGGCCAGGGCCAATTCAGTGAGAAGGTCATCGTCGGCGCGCAGCACATCGGCAGTACGCACCAGCAGTGGCACTACATCGCGTTGCGAGATGTCGTTCATTGCCGGCAGTAACTCATGACGCACACGATTGCGAAGAAAGCGCACATCTGTGTTTGTTGTATCGTTCACCACCGCAATTCCCATCGATGCACATAAGTCGTGTGTTTCTTGCCGGCGTAAATGCAAGAGGGGATGCGTAGTGAGTGGACGCATTGCAGATAAACCAGTGGCGGCGGCTCCACGCAAAAGATTTATCAACACGGTCTCTGCTTGATCATCTGCAGTGTGGCCTGTCATGGTGCCTTCGGGAAAAACTCCATATCGCGCAGCACGCGCCCGTGCTTCCAGGTTGGGACCATCTTCGATGGTGAGATGATGTGTCTCCACATTGATCTGTAGCGATTCGGCAACCGGGGTAATGAGATCAATATCACGGGATGAATCTGCACGTAATCCGTGATTTACGTGCACGGCTGTGACGTGCAAGCCATGAGCATGAGCCAAGATCATCAAGGCCATGGAATCTGCCCCACCAGAGACTGCACAGAACACGTCTGTGCCGGGCTCAGGAAAACTGCAACGCGACAACAAGTCGCTGGGTGCAAGATGCGGGGTGTCCGACACTGGGCTCACCCGAGTGAGAAGTTATTTCTTCTTTTGCGCTTGGCGCTGGCGGCGATTGGGGTATTTCGTTGCGGTGACTTTGAAGTAGTAACCCACAACACCTTGAAGTACTGCACCGATGCCTGCAAGGAGAAGTACAAGTCCGAGCCAGTAGTGCCAAACGTATGCCGCGATCATGACCTTCAGCGTAGCGAGTGGAGAGGGTTACGGGAGGGTTGACAGCGCTAGGCGCTGGCGTCTTGGCCGAGGATTTCATCCCCGAAACAGCTTTTCAGCCGGTCCAAAAAGCCCTCAGGGAGCTCATCTGAGGTCGCCTTTGTACGGATGGCAATACGCAATTCGGCGTGGAATTCGAATGCACCTTGGCAGTCACTGCACACCTTGAGGTGCGAGAGAATTTGCTCAGAGCGGCCAGGGGGCAGCTCAGAATCAAGGAAGCGCTCGAGTTCTTGAAGTGTTTCTTGGCAGTCAGCCATGGCTACTCATCCTGCGGTCCTAGTAGGGACTCATTGACGAGTCCACGTTCCTTTGCGTATTCGTACAACATCTTTTGCATCGCTTTTCTTCCCCGATGCAACCGAGACATCACCGTACCGATGGGTACGTCAAGGATTTCAGCGATTTCTTTGTAGGAAAACCCCTCTAGGTCCGACATCAGCAGGGGAATGCGGAAGGTTTCGGGGAGTTCCTCAATGGCGTTTTTCACCTCATCATCGGTGAACATCTCCAGCATTTGGTCCTCGGCAGACTGGCTCAATTGTGATTGATCAAATGCACCGAGGCGCTTAAACAAGTACAACTCTTCTACTTCATCCAGTTCAGTCTCAATGGGCTTACGCATCTGTGAGTTGTATTTGTTGATATAGGTGTTCGTGAGAATGCGAAACAACCATGCGCGAAGATTGGTTCCTTGTTGATAGGAATCAAATGCGCGCCATGCTTTTGTGAAAGTTTCCTGCATGAGATCTTCAGCATCTGCACGGTTGCGTGTCATACGTAATGCAGTACTGAATAATTGCGGTGCATATTGCATCGCATCAACGGTGAACGTTTCTCTGCCAATAATCTGCGCCATGGATTACTGCATTCGTGCGGGATTAGCTATGGAGATAACAGTGTCAGTGGCCACAACAAAGCGTTCAAGAAAATCTGCTAGTTGCGTGCGTTCGCTGTGTGGAAAGCGTTCCATAATTCCCAAGACGATGGCACGACGGCGCTCGGCCACAATTGCATGCACTTGTCTTCCGCGTTCTGTTGCAGCGATCTCTACAACGCGTCCGTCGCCTTCGTGATGCACCTTTGAGGCAAGGTTGTCTTTGATGAGTCGTTGTACTGCACGTGTGGCGGTGCTTGGATCGATGCGTAAGTAATCAGCAAGGTCACTCATGCGGCACGACTCCACGGTGACGAGTAAGTCGAGTGCATCCATTTGTCCTGGCTCAATTGCGACATCGTGAGTTGCGCATGGTCCATAGATTGTCTCTCTGAGTGCACCTGCTGCAGCACCACGACGTATCTCTCGCCATGCACGGCCAATACGACCTGCCATTTCAAGATTTTCTTCGTTCGCGGGCAACTGATTCATGAGGGCTCTCTTACTAGGGTAACCCTATGGCCATTGGGGAAAGTGCACAGTCGAATTCACAGGTGAACAATGTTGTGGTTCTGCTGTTGGACAGTCTGAATCGCCATGAAATTGGGGCGTATGGCGGAACTCAGTTCGATACACCCAATCTGAACCGTTTGTCTGAACGTGCAATAACTTTCACCAATCACCACACGGGATCACTTCCCTGTATTCCCGCACGTCATGACCTATTAGTAGGTGCATGGGATTTTCTATGGCGGCCGTGGGGATCTATTGAGTTGTGGGAAGAACCCATCACTGCGTCGTTGCGTCGACGTGGTGTCATCACCCAGTTAATTACTGATCATCCACACTTGTTCGAAGTGGGAGGTGAGAACTATCACACAGATTTCACTGCGTGGGCATATGAACGTGGTCATGAAAGTGATCCATGGAAAACGCGACCTGATCCTTCTTGGTTGGGTACTCCATCATTTGGTCGTGGCCATACTCATTACGACAACTCGCGCGGCTACTTTCGAGGCGAAGAAGATTTCCCCGGCCCGCGCACTATGCAAGCAACTGCGCGATGGTTGTTGGAAGATGCACCCGCACATCGCGCAAAAGGTGAACCGTTCTTTTTGTTTGTTGATGAGTTCGACCCACATGAACCGTTTGATACTCCCGAAGAGTGGGCGTCTCGATACGACGACTCATGGGAAGGTGCGCATCTCACGTGGCCTCCGTATGCAGTTGATGCATTAAAGAACGGTGTCATCACCGAACGTGATGCGGTGCAGATTCGCGCACAGTACGGTGGCAAGCTTTCGATGATTGATCATTGGTTAGGCAAAGTATTGGATGCATTAGATGCCACCAATGCATGGGAGGACACAGTGGTGATTCTCACCACTGACCATGGCCATTACTTAGGTGATTTCGATGTGTATGGCAGAGATGTATGGGGCAAGCCTGGTGTACCTGTGTACAAACCACTAGGCCATATTCCATTGATGGTTGCGTGGCCAGGTAAGCCTGCGTCTACGTCCAATGTGTTGACAACGTCTACAGATATTCATGCCACCATCGCAGATGTTTTTGATGCACCTATTTCTCATGTTGCACATGGGTCATCACTAAAGCCGGTGATCACCGGTGAGGCCGCACGTGTGCGTGACTGGTTGTTAACAGGCGTATGGGGTCGAGAGGTGCAGTTGGTGACCGACAATTGGCGCTATACACGGGGTCCATCGGGGGACAACATGCCGCACTCAATGTGGTCGAATCGTTGGAGCACCATGCCCATTGCCTCAATGCCGGACTATCGAATGCCAATGCCTGATGCACGCGCGACTCTTGATTTCATGCCTGGCAGCACAATTCCTGTCATTCGTCAGCCATTCCGTGAAGGGGACATGTTGCCCTTCTGGGCCTATGCAAAACAGTATGAGACATTGTTGTTTGATCGAAAAGAAGATCCAGGCGAAACAACAAACAGAGTTAACGACGCAATGGCTCAAGATGCTGAAGAGCTACTTCGTACTGCGTTACTGGAAGTGAATGCACCAAGCGAACATTTTGAACGCTTGTCGTTGACGTAGAGGTTTATTCTTCGCCACGGTCATAGGGGCAGTGGCGACAGATATTGCCACAGCAGTACCCACGACGCGTGAGGTACAAAGAAGTCATCACCACTAACCCTGTTTCGGGATCTGTATAGAAATCTTGTCCTGCACGTACCGCAGCATCATGTTTTGCGCGTACTTCGGGGCTCATGTACTTAGTGTGCCGTGTGGAATTCAGAACAGTGAGTTACCAGACAACTTTTTTGCCGGCGTAGTGAAGGACAACTCCTGAGGCGAGTAGGGCCACGGCAATGAGCAGTGGCTGAAGATCTAATTGGGTCGCCATTGCCGCTGTGGCCACGATGCCCACCGCAGGCAATACCGGAAACCAACCGATATCTCCCTTAATACGGAATGGGCGCGAATCGTATGGGCGGCGACGTCGCAGAATAATGAGAACAACATTGACGACAATGAACATCACATAAATCAGTGCATTCGATGCTTCTGCGAGTGTCTCTATTCCGCCAAGCACCGCCAAGAATATCGCTCCCGCCATCACGACCCCGAGGGCGAATCGTGGTGCGCGTCTTTTATGTACGACTGCGAAACGTGGATGCAAATGACCAGTGTTAGCCATGCTGTAGAGCATTCGAGATGCTGCAACTGATGCAAGCAATGTGGTGTTCGCTGTGGTGGCTAACGCAATACCGCCCACCACGTCTACCGCAACCCCGCCTATGGCTATTTCCATGACTGCAGTCAGGGGTTGTTCAGCATTGATTAATCCGTCAACTCCCAGCACACTGACCGCAACAATTGCCACAGCGATGTAGATGAGTGTGGAAATTCCAAGTGCCAAAAACAGCGCACGTGGAATTGTGAAGGTGGGGTTATGGGTCTCTTCAGACAATGTGATGACTTCATCAAAGCCGATGTATGCGAAAAAGATAATCGCAGCTCCATTGAGCACGCCGCTTGCACCATTTCCCTCGAATAGGTTGACATCGCCAATTGAGTCTGCACCCAGTGCAACAACAAGTAGAAGACCACTAACTTGAATTGCACTCAGTGCAATGATTAACCAGCGCGCATGTTGCATACCCGTGAGTGCAATGAGCCACACAGCAAGAAGCAGCAGAACTGCGCCAGTTCGTTCTGAGATGTCAACAAACTCTGAGAGATACCGCGCAAAGCCCAATGACACTGCACTTGCGGCAACAACTAGGGCAACAGCCATTGCCCACCCCGTAGTGAAAGCAATCCATTCGGGAAACACTTGCCGAGCAAATTCATGTTCTGATCCCGCGCGAGGGAACATCGATGTAAGTTCCATGTAGCTCAATGCAGTGAAGGCACACACAACTGCAGACACAATCATGGACATCCACACCATGGCACCCGCGCGCTCGGTTGCCGGGCCAATCAAGATGTAAATGCCGGCCCCAATGATGACGCCGATACCGCTTGCTGTGACGTGATGAAGACCCAGAACACGTGTGAAGTGTTCTACATGAACAGCCTCAGGGGTTGAGGACCTTCCATGTTTCGTCATCGAGAATTCCTGTCCTTAAGAGATTGTTATCTGTTTGAAATTCAAACACTGCACGTGCCATTTCTGGCCCGAAATAGATGTCGACATTACGTACATACTTCAATTCCTGAAGTTTGACGAGGGCTTGTTGAACAAGTGCTCCTTGATGACACTTCTCTAGAGGCAGGGTAGTTTTTTCAAAAAAGCCCTCACACTTTGTCTCGAAAGATTTCAATACTTCACTTTCATCGAAGACACATTGGGTTTCTTTGACGTATTTGGGTTGCGAGTTTGCGGGCCAAAGAATGCACGCCACATCTTGTGGGGGTATGAGATCAATAGTGGCCAATCCCACATTGGGCACAAAACAACTTGATGCATAACGGGTGAGTGGCAACTCACGCAGACAAATGGCTGTATCGGACCATTTATTGTTCGCAAAGCGATACAGACGCGTCTGGCGACAACCTTCGTCTTCGCAATTCCACGAATCACGATCTGTGTCGCCTACAGCCCAGGTCTCTGTGCACTTTTCGACTTTGACTTTTTCTCCGTAACTCGCCGAGATTGCTTTGGCATCGCAAGGAACTTCTTTCTCACCAGAGGCTGGAACAAGTTGCATCGGCGTTGTTGTCGTGGTGGCTGTAGAAGAAGAATCAGGAGTTGTGGGCGTTGACGAAGTAGTTGTCACACAACCCGCAACGAGTAGCAGCAGTAAAGCAAGTGCGCATTGAATGGGGTGGACGCGGCGTGAAGTGTTCATAACAGTGACGATGAATCTTCAGCGTACCCATGTCTGCTCATGCAACATCTATGGGTATCTCATCTATGAATCCCATGCTGGGTCATGTCAGTAAATGAAATAGGGGCCCCGGGCAAATGCCCAGGGCCCCTATCACGAAAACCGTGAATTAGCTGACGCTAACTTTCGCAGCCATTTCAAGGCCTTTTGTCTTCATGGCGCCACTGAGTGGTACATAGCCCAAGCCTTCACCAAACTGAGGAGCATATTCATTGATTGCAAACTCGATGAATTGACGGACTACGTCGTTCTTCGCGCTCTTTGCAGTCTTAGCCAACATGTAGGTCACCGCACCAATGGGATAGGCACCGCGCTTACGTGTCTTGAAGTCAAAAGTTACAAACCCATTCGCTGCAACAGTTGCACCGGACAAGAAGGCATTGTACGAGGCAGATGATGGCTGAATGAATTCGCCATAGTTATTCTGCAGTGAAATCACACGCAATCCCTTGGCTTGACGTGAAGTGTCATAGGCAAATGATGTCTCAGAGTAGCCAATCGCACCGTTTGTATCTGCTACGTAGTTGGACTGGTTTGCTGAAGTGTCTTGCTTTTGGAAGCGAGCACCGAATGATGTCACTCCACCTGGAACGTTCGCGCTGAAGTCATTTGTAATGCCCCATCGAGCGTTCACGCTCTGCATGTAGATACCAAAGTTTGCTGTTGTTCCAGAGCCATCGCGATATACAACGGTGATGTCTCTGTTGGGCAAAGTTGGAGTCTTCACTCGCTTGTAGGAGGCAACTCTCTTGCCGTCTACTTGAACTTCATACGTAGCAGTCTTAGTTGTCTTGATGTTCAAACGAATCTCGCTCTTTGTCGTAACTGTTGCGCGTTGAACAACTCGCTTGGTCTTTGCATCAATAACGCGGACAACTTTGCCTTTGGCTTTCCTGAAAGCGCTCGGGTTAAGAGCAACGGTTACGTTTGAAGAACCAGCATCACGAGTGTTCTGCCAGAGTGCAGATGCTCCGCGATATCCAGACCTTCTCACGCTGTTTGCCCAAGTGGGGTTTTGGCGCATGTCGTTAGCAATACGGGGATCACTCCAGTTGGAGATTGTTCCGTTGAAGATTGCCTCGGCAGTTCCTGGGCTCAATGACAATTGAGCACCTTTGAGTTCATCGAGTCGGTATGTCATTGCAATTGCACCAGCAAGATAAGGAACATATGTCCAACCGAATGATGGTGTCCGAGCAGTTGTCACTGCAGAGTCAGTGCCGCCCATGTCGTAGAGGCCGCCTCTGAAGTTCGTTTGACCATCAGAGGATCCCTTTGCTGCATAAGTGAGGGTATGGCCAGTCTTTTTATTGAATTCAGCAATTGCTGGCTGAATAAATGTGTCGGGGAACGTTGCTCCACCTGCGGTGATTGATTCTGCATGCGCAACGGATGTGACTGCAAGTGATGACACAACTGCCATTCCCACAAAAGCCACGCGCTTTTTCAAGCTGATCATGTGATGATTTCTCCTTCTAGTTGTCATGAATTGACAACGGCACCGTACATAGCCCCTATGAACAGAGATTGGTGATTAGGAGAAGTTCCTCTTAATGGAAAATGAACAATTGATTGTGCAAGATTTTGGCTTCAGCCAAACTTTCCTTGGATGTAATCAGCTGTACGTGGGTCAAAAGGATTAGTGAACATATTGATGGTGGAGTTAGCTTCAACTAGGTATCCAGGGCCACCGTCACTCAGGAAGAATGCGCAGAAGTCAGAAACTCGGCTTGCTTGTTGCATATTGTGCGTCACAATCACCACGGTGATGTTCTTTGCTAACTCTCGCACGGTCTCTTCAATTTTAAGTGTGCTTGCAGGATCTAACGCGGAGCATGGCTCATCCATAAGCAAGACTTCTGGTTCAACGGCCAAAGATCGCGCAATACACAAACGCTGTTGTTGTCCGCCCGATAGTGAACCACCAGATGCGCCGAGACGATCCTTAACTTCATTCCATAGCCCAGCATCTCTAAGGCACTTTTCGACAATGTCATCGTGGTTGCTGCGCTTCAAATGAGCCAACTTGATTCCCGAGAGTACGTTCTCTCGAATTGTCATCGAAGGAAATGGATTGGGCTTCTGAAACACCATTCCCACTCGTAGACGAATCTCAGACGGGTCAACCTCTGGCGCATAGACGTCTTGTCCATCAAGAAGTACTTGACCCGCCATGGCTGACCCTGGAATATGTTCATGCATCCGGTTCAACAGTCGAATGTAAGTGGATTTACCACAGCCCGATGGTCCGATGAGCCCAGTTACCGTTTTGGCGGGAAACTTGAGCGAGACATCGGCTAACGCGTGGTGGTTACGAAACCACGCATGTACACCTTTAGTTTCTAAGCCACGACCCGTGGGGCTTGGGTTCTTCATTACGTGACTATCTGAGTTGGTTGTTGATGAACGTTGTACGTCTGTAGTTGATGTATCTAGTGACATGTTCTTGTCGCTTTCCATAGTTGTAATCCATCGCCAGTGCTTAGGCGCGTGGTCCTTTGTTTCCGATATAACGAGCTAGTGCGAAGAGTGATCCCACAATGGCCATCAAGACCAAAGAGCCTGCCCATGCACGAGCTACCGCGTATTCAGTGCCTTGCACGAGCAATCCAAAGACGTAACTGGGTAACGATGCAATTGGCCCTGAAAAAGGGTTGAGACGTATGTTGGGCGCATAGAGCGATGTCAAGATAAGCGGTGCAGTTTCGCCAACTACACGGGCAATGCCAAGAATCGCTGCGGTGACAAGTCCGCTACGCACTGTGGGAATCACAATCATGATTGCGGTGCGCCATTGTCGCGACCCAAGTGCGTATCCCGCATTACGCAGTTCATCGGGAACAAGCTTGAGCACTTCCTCGGAAGTGCGTGCAACTGTGGGAAGCATGAGAACCGCTAGCGCCATAGACCCGGCGAGCCCCGAGAACTGTTTCATCTGTGTCACAACAGTTGCGTATACGAACAATCCGGCAACAATTGAAGGTACGCCACTCATCGATTGAATGACAAAGCGCACGAGAAACGACATGCGGCCTCGAATCTCTGTCAGATAGGCACCACTCAAGATTCCCAACGGAAGAGTGACGACTGTGGCCATTGCAACCATTACCAAGGAGCCCGTAATGGCGTGGAGCACACCACCCATATTCAGGTCATCGTCTGGTCCCGTCGTGCGCATGTCGCTGAAGAAGTAACCAAGATGCAGTGCTTTGTATCCCTGCTGAAGTAGCGAGAAGAAAATGGATAGCCAAGGGACAAATGCGAGAATGCCTAGTGACTTGATCACAAGGCTCATAAGGGCATCCTTGCGTTGTTTCGCGTCGATTTTCCTCGCCCGATAGAGAGTGAATCCGAGTGTTAAACAGAAGTAGGTCATAGCCCAACCATCTGGGCCAGCCATGCCTGTAAACAAAACGATTGCGTATGCAATGACGCCAATCCCTGCGGCTATTAGCCAATCCTGACGGCGCTTGTCTTTGGCTGGCGCCCATGGGGTTTGAGGTACAACGTTGGGGTATCCCATGGTTGCAGAAGTATCAAGTGTTGTACTCATGATCGTGTTGTGCTCCTTTGCACGATGGCCGAGGCAATCATGTTGACAATAAGTGTGAGGCAGAAGAGCACGAAGCCCGCAGCAACGAGTGCCTGTAACTCGTATTCACTTGCTTCACCAAACTTGCTAGCAATATGTGAAGCGATGTTGCCGCCTGAGGATTCCAAGATTCGATAATTAAATGAAAAAACTAAATTGAGTAGCAAGAAAACAGCAATCGTCTCACCAAGTGCTCGACCTAGGCCGAGCATTGCCCCACCAAACACGCCGCTTTTGCCAAATGGAATGACGACTGTCCGAATTGCACCCCACTTGGATCCACCTAAGGCATAACAGGAATCAACCAGGTCTCTCGGGGTGCGTGAATACACTTCGCGTGCTACTGAGGTAGTGATTGGAACAATAAGTGAAGCCAAGACGCATCCGGCAACGAATGGAGATCTGCCAAAGTTTTCAAACTCAACAGAGAACAGTGGGAACCAGCCCAGCCAGTCATTTAGTAACTGTGACCAACGTTCACCAATACTGCTAAACACAATGAGGCCCCATAGTCCGAAAATGACAGAGGGAATTGCTGCGGCTAGATCGAGCAGCGTCACGAGAACTCGTCGTAACTTCTCCGGGGCGTAGAACTCGATGTACAGAGCACCACCAATTGCAAGTGGTACTGCAAGAACGAGTGCAATCAGGGCGACAGTAATTGAGCCCACAAGCATTGGTCCAAGTCCGAATACACCATCGGTGTCGGCGTTTTCTCCACCGATAATCCATTCGGCACCCGTGATGAAGGAAAATCCAAAGTCTCTGAAGATTCCTGCACTTCGGTAGAACAAGAAGAATCCAATTGCCCCCAGAAGCAACAGTGATGTCATTGCTCCGGCAGTAACTATTCCTCGAAATATCTTGTCGGCTCGGTTATAGATAACCAAGATTTCCCGTTTTTCGGGGACATCCGTTCGTACCTCATTCATAAGGTCACATCATCACAGTGGCTAGTGAGGGCGATGGAAAATCAAACTGAACTTAGGGTGAATTTTTAGTGCCCTACTCGGTGTGGGCGCTGGCCCCAAAGGCCGTTATGACGCTTATGTCCTAGAGAGATTGCAAAAACTCATCAATGTGATGCACGTGTTGCTGTAGTCCTTGGCGCCATGTCGAAAACCACTCGGCAGGTATCTCTGCGGCAATCGCGCCGAGATATTCAAGAACTGCTTCGGGTATACCTTCTACTTGTGGTGCAAGTTCGTTGTACAGCACAAAATCACTGCACCCCTGATGTGGGGCATGTACAAGATCAATACGTCGTGATTGTTGTGCGGCGTTGTCTGTACGCGCTTGAAGAATGGTCCACGCAGGGTCAGCATCTGTATGTGGCGGTGTGGTGAGATCGGCTTGTCCGACAAGCAACAACGTGGGTCGTGTAAGAGATGTAAAGAACTCAGTCGCCATTGTTCTGGAAAAAGCCTGGGCTACCACGGTGGCACGTACACGCTCATCTGGGGTGTACTCATGCAAATACGACGTAGTAGCAAGTGCAGAGAGCCCGCCGTAACTGTGGCCGCCCACAAAGACTCTGTGTGGGTCTACAGAGCCCGTGAGCCAATCTGTGAGCGCACTGTGGCGACCAAGTGCTGCATCGATACATAGACGCAGATCACCTTGGCGATTTCGCTCGTTAGTCACGTCGTCCACATTGTTTCCGAGGAACCAATCAAAGAGTCCATCGCCGGGATGGTCAGGTGAGATGACGATGTAGCCACGAGAAGCGAGCGCTTCACACAAAAGGCTGTAGTTGTGGCGTGTTCCCGTGCGACCATGCGACCACACGATCAGTGGATGTACGCCAGGGCTGACGGGGGAGACTTCATGGGCGCTTGCTGAGGTGAAGCGCACGCCCGGGATGAGCTCGTATTCGGTGATGGAACCAGAATCTGACTGCGCGGGAT
>CAEZTC010000009.1_pt1 | contig 12427 bp, 13 predicted proteins | sample 7264111 | NCBI WGS metagenome assembly CAEZTC01 (sample SAMEA6813793, study PRJEB35770) | uncultured Acidimicrobiaceae bacterium | biome: Freshwater; feature: Freshwater reservoir; material: water | place: Czech Republic | collected 2016-08-15 | depth 0.5m m | reverse complement strand
TGCCAAGGCAGCCCTAGCAGGCACCATGAATGGTCAAGAGGTTGACTTGGGGGTTCAGGTCACTCAGGGAGCAACGGTCTCCATCATCACCGCCACTTCAGATGAAGGTCGACATGTATTGCGTCACTCCACCGCCCATGTGTTGGCCCAGGCTGTTGTGCAGTTGTTTCCTGGCGCTCAATTCTCTATTGGTCCAGCCATTGAAGATGGTTTCTATTACGACTTTGAACTCCCTGGTGGAAAAACTTTCTCCGACGATGATTTGTCTGTAATTGAGCAAAGAATGCGTGACATCATCGCATTGGATCAACCATTCGTTCGTGCTGACGTGACAGCAGATGACGCACTCAAAATATTTGCTCAACAAAAATACAAGTGCGAGATCATTGAACGCGTGCGCGGTGGAGTTGCCGACGGCAGTGACGCAGGCGAAGTAGGCGACTCCGACACAATCAGTGTGTATCGCAATACGGAAGACTTTGTCGACTTGTGTCGTGGGCCTCATGTGCCATCAACATCAAAGCTTGGCCACTTTGCTCTCATGAAAGTAGCCGGGGCGTATTGGCGCGGGAATGAAAAGGGCCCGATGTTGCAGCGCATTTATGGCACGGCGTGGGAAAGCGATACGGCTCTCAAGGAACATCTGCACCGGCTTGAGGAAGCAGCGAAGCGAGATCATCGAAAGTTGGTCAATGAACTCGATTTGTTGTCGTTTCCACAGGAGCTCGGAGGTGGACTCGCGGTGTGGCACCCCAAAGGGGCGATTGTTCGCAAACTGATGGAGGATTACAGCCGTCAGCGACACCAGGACGGTGATTATCAATTTGTCTACACTCCGCATCTTGCGAATGCGAATTTGTTCGCAAAGTCAGGGCACTTGAACTATTACGCCGACGGCATGTATCCACCAATGGAGATGGACAACGGCACTTATTACATGAAGCCAATGAACTGTCCTATGCACTCGTTGGTTTTTGCGAGTCGCCAACGTAGTTATCGCGAACTTCCATTGAGGCTTTTTGAACTCGGAAATGTATATCGATATGAACGTGCCGGAACGCTCCATGGTCTGATGCGAATTCGAGGATTCACTCAAGACGACAGCCATATCTACTGCACCGAAGAACAGATGCCAGGCGAGATTGCATCGTTACTTGATTTCATCTTGTCGGTTCTTCGACGGTTTGGTTTTACCGAGTTTGAATTCAACCTCTCCACAAAAGATCCCGATAAGTATGTGGGCTCAGATGAAATCTGGGAAAAGTCCACAGCGGCTTTGCGCGACGCACTCGATGCACACGGTTTCACATATGGAGTCAAAGAAGGTGATGCTGCCTTTTATGGACCAAAGATTGACGTGGATGTACGAGATGCCATTGGTCGCAAGTGGCAGCTCAGCACGATTCAGCTTGATTTCAATAATCCCGAACGTTTCGAGCTGGAGTATGTGGGCTCAGATGGCCAGCGACACCGGCCCATCATGTTGCACCGTGCTTTGTTTGGGTCTATCGAACGCTTCTTTGGGGTATTGACAGAGCATTACGCTGGCGCATTTCCCGCTTGGCTAGCTCCAGAACAGGTGAGGGTGTTGCCTGTTGCTGCTGCACACAATGACTATGCCGCATTGGTATTGAGTGAACTTCGCAGTGCTGGGTTCCGAGTGGACATTGATTATGCAGATGAGCCGTTGGGCAAGCGAATTCGCAATGCCAAGACAACAAAGATTCCCTACGTGCTTGTGGTGGGAGACTCAGATATTGAAGGGCGCACTGTCGGAGTGAATCCACGCGGGGGAGAAGTGGAACGCGATGTCTCGATTTCTGATTTTGTGAAAATGTTGGCTGCAGATGTAGCTGACGGTGCAGACATCGAGAATCAATGACTCTCGATCGTATTTGGAATGGATGGCGAGCAGATTATGTAGGCGCAGCCAGTGATGCCGCTGCAACGCCTGTTACTTCCACAACCGCATCTGTCTTCACGCAGATTCTGGAGAGTGATCTCTCTGACGAAGACGCGTTTATCGTGCATCGTTCAACATTATGTTTCGCCATCTTGAATGCATTTCCCTACGCCTCTGGTCATGTGTTGGTGCTTCCTTATCGTGAAGTGGCACAGCTTGAAGATCTCACTCCAGCAGAATCATTGGACTTATGGGCCACTGTGACTCAGGCGACACAGGCATTGCGTGAGTCTCATCGGCCACATGCACTGAATGTCGGAATCAATCTGGGGGCTGCTGCAGGCGGAAGTATTGCCCAGCATCTGCACGTACACGTCGTTCCACGGTGGAATGGAGATGCAAATTTTATGACATCTGTGGCATCTGCACGTACGATTCCAGAACCACTTCCGCTGACCGCATCAAAAGTGCGCCAAGCCTGGCCAAAGGGAACAATATGAGTGACGAGATTCGTGATGAACTCCCCGCAGATCTGAATGCTGTTGATCATGTCGGTGCATACGATTTTCCCGATAACAGTCGCCGTCGCATCCCAGGTGCGATCTATGCATTTCTCGCAGTTGTGTGTGTAGCGATTTGGTTTGTTGCAGATTCGCGTGACTCAGAGATTGTAAACAAGGGACTTCTCTTTGCTGCGGTGCTGTTAGCTGTGATGTCCATCATCACCACCACCAGTGGATGGAAGATGACAATCAACGAATCAGAAGCACTTGTGCGCGCCACAAGAGAAGCCGGATTTCCGGTAGGACATGCATCTGCACAACAAGTGTGGAGAGGTATTCGTAGTCGCCCCACTTGGAGAATTTTTTGCTACAGCATTGAAGAGCCACCTGCTCGGCGCGCACTAGTGCTCGTGGATGCAGTTAATGGCTCAGTTGTGGAGCGACTTGTCGAAGATAACCCCGAGGCGACTATTCCAAGTACTCCATCGGATCTGGGATAACGTTTCCCAATGTTCGATGGACGATTTAGGACCCCAATCGAGCGTGCTATTCGCCCAGTAGGTCTGTTGCTTCGCCGCACGGGGATGTCTCCAGATCACCTCACCATCTTGGGCATTTTGTTCGCAATTGCTGCAGCCTTTGCTATTGCCCAGGGTGCACTGCGCGGCGGTTTGATTCTGGTCATTGCCGCGGCTCTCCCTGATCTCCTAGACGGAGCGCTTGCGAAGGCTTCAAATACTGCAAGTCAACGGGGTGCTTTTTTCGATTCAGTAGTAGACCGTGTGACTGATGCGGTGCTCTTTGGCGGAGTCGCATGGTATTTCGCCTCGAACGAAGGCACTCACATTGCTTTGTTGCCGATGGCCATCATGGGTGTGTCATCGCTCATTTCTTATGAGCGAGCAAAGGCGGAATCTCTAGGGTTGTACGCCAAGGGTGGCCTCATGGAACGCGCCGAGCGCATCATTGTCCTGTGTTTTGGTTTGTTGTTTGATTCGTTGCTCATTCCAGTGTTGTGGGTGATGTTGGTGTTGACTGTGGCCACGGCCATCCAACGATTTGCCCAGGTATGGAAACAGGCTGAAGTGTCATCGACAACTATGGCTAAGCGCGAGGTACGTCAAGTGCGCCGTATGACTCGCCATAGTGCTCGTGCTTCTCGTCGTCAGCTTTCCGTTGTGTCGCGTCAGCGACGTCGCAACAGACATGGCTGAGAAATCGCGTTCTCTGTCGGACTCCGTCACAGTTGGCGGATACAAGCTCGGTTCGCTCATAGCCCGTGCAACTCCTGGTTTCGTAGCTCAAGGGACGGTGTCGTTGCTTGCACCCGGTGTTGCATTGTCATTGAGAGGCAAGCGTGCGGTGATCGAGCGAAACCTTCAAAGAGTTGATCCCACGTTGAAGGGATTGGCTCTTCGCCGAGCATCCCAGCGAGCATTTGATTCCTACATGCGCTACTACAGCGAAAGTTTTCGTTTGCCATCGCTCTCTAAAGAACATGTCAACAAATGTTTCACTGTCGATGGCTACCAACATTTGGAAGAAGCTTTGGCGAAAGGGAATGGGGTTATCTTTGCAATTCCCCATCTCGGTGGATGGGAATGGGCAGGAAGGTGGATGGCAGAACGCGGTCTTCCCATGACAGTCATTGTGGAACCCCTTCAGCCGCCGGAGTTATTTGAATGGTTCACAAAACTGCGTAGTGATCTCGGAATGACTGTGGTGCCTTTGGGGCCTGATGCAGCTCCGACAATTCTGGCAACACTGAAGAAAAATGGATTGGTGTGTCTACTTTCTGATCGAGACATCCAGCGCAACGGTGTCGAAGTGGAGTTCTTTGGAGAAAAGACCACACTTCCTGCTGGGCCTGCCATGTTAGGTATTCGCGGAAACACCCCGGTTTTGCCCGTGGCTATTTACTTCACAGACTCCGTTGACGGTCATCATGCGGTAGTGCGACCACCAGTGCACCTCGAAAAAGTTGGTTCATTGCGTGATTCAGTTGCAGTGGGGACTCAAGCAATTGCTCACGAGTTAGAAGAACTCATTCGACGTGCACCAGAACAGTGGCACATGTTTCAACCCAATTGGCCCTCTGATCCTGGCTATTGATCTACGAATAAAGATCAAAAAGTTCGTTGATGGCTTTGGCTTGACCGCCAGAGGTAGATGACATCACCGCAATGGGTTGCACCCCTGTTGATGCCCATGCTGCAAGTTGTTCACGCACTCGCTCTTTGGGTCCGCTAATCGTGCAGTCATCAAGCCATGCGTCGGACATAAGTCCCACAACTGCATCTTTTTGCCCCGCTTCTATCGCATTTTCAATTGCATCCATTTCTTCCACGTAACCAGCGGCTCGCCAGTAGTTGCGATAGTTAGGTAGCGATACATAGCCCGTCAGTGTTTTCTTGTTGATGGCTCGAGCAGCATTGATGTCGTCGTCAATCACTGTGGGGATCATGTTGGACAAAAAGAATCCCTCTCGTCGGGCGTTGGGTACTTCGGAGAGCTGCCTCGCCATATGACTCAGTGAGGCATTTGCCCAGATCGCACCTTCGGAGATCTCGCTTGCCATTTGCAACATTTTGTTGCGTAAGGTTGCAAGGTAGATGTCAGGGAGTGGTCCCGAGAAACGTTCTTGTGTGCGCATCGCCGCAACATAATCAGAGATGTCGGAAAGTGGTTTTCCTGTGGAGACTCCAAGTCGTTTTGTGACTGGGCCGTGGCTCACGCCAATGCCAAAACGAAAACGACCCTCAGATATTTCATGAATATGTGCAACTGTGTTGGCGGCCTCAACGGGGTGGCTGTAGTAAATCGGTTGAATCGAAGTCCAGTAGGGAATCGATGTGGTGGCATGTGCAAGTGATACACACAAGCCCATGGTGCCGCCAAGGCTTGGGCATGCAAGGCCAGAGAAACCTCGGTTCTCCGCTTCTACGGCGAGATCAAGAATGGCGCGTCGCTTTGAGGGCGTAGCCACAACAGAGAGAGCAGGACGAAAGGAGTCTTGTACTGAGGTCATTCAAGTACCGTAGTCTCCATGTTGCGTATTGGAATGGTGAGCCCCTACAGCCTCACAATTCCCGGCGGGGTGCAACAGCAGGTTCTGGGTCTCGCTCGGGCATTGCGCGAAAAGGGACACGAGGTGCGGGTGCTTGGCCCCTGTGATGGTCCGCCGCCCGACCCCTTCGTGACGCCACTGGGCAATAGTTTGCCGACCGCAGTAAATGGATCGGTCGCGCCCGTGGCCCCTGATGCCTCTGCGGCATTGCGCACAATTCGAGCACTTAATGATGAGGCCTTCGATGTGCTGCATGTGCATGAGCCACTTGTCCCTGGACCCACGCTCACCTCGTTACTCGTCAAGATGGCGCCAGTTGTCGCCACTTTTCATTCCGCGGGGGAGTCGGCACCGTATCGAGTTTTTTCTCGCCAGTTGAAATGGATTGCATCACGTATTGATATTCGCGTGGGTGTGTCTCACGATGCTGTGGAACTCGCACAGCGCTACATCGGTGGGGAATATGAAGTTCTGTTTAATGGAATTGATCTGGCGATGTATGACTCAATTCCTGTCCAGCCTCGAGAGAAGGTCATTTTTTTTCTCGGTCGACACGAACCTCGTAAGGGACTCAGCGTCTTAATTGATGCAATGGCTTTGTTGCCAAGCGATGTCACATTGTGGATTGCTTCTGATGGTCCAGAGACTGGGGAATTGCAGGCGCGCACCCATGGTGACGCACGAATTCAGTGGCTCGGTCGTATCTCGGATGAAGAAAAAGTGGATCGTCTTTCGCGTGCATCTGCTTTTTGCGCACCGTCATTACGCGGAGAATCTTTCGGCATTGTGCTCATTGAAGCGATGGCATCGGGCGCACCGGTTGTGTCCACGGACATTGATGGTTATCGCAACGTGGCAACCGATGGCGTGAACTCGTTATTGGTGGAGCCTGGAAATGCACAAGCACTTGCGACGGCACTGGCACGAGTGCTGACAGACACTCGTCTTGCACAACAATTTCGAGAAAATGGCCTTGTGCGTGCGCGGCAGTTTTCCATGGATGCGTTGGCTGATCACTATGTGGAGCTGTATCTGCGAGCACTAAGTATGGAAGCAAGCAATATCACCACCATCGAGGTACCCCGTATGCTGAGACGATTCGAGGGTCGCTTCTTGCGACGTTCGCGTCTCGGCTAACTCATGTGCATGAGGCGCTGAAAGGATTTATGAATCAACGACAATGGACTCCTGTGTCTGAAGCATCGGCAACGGCACTTCAACGCATCACCTACATCAACATTGCACTTGTACTCGTGCCCACAATTCTGGGCCTCATCGTTGGCCTCGTGGTGGGCCAGCCAATTATGCTCACTGTGTTGGCACTGTTGGCCTCCACCGTGTGGGTCAATGTTGTGAACAGGAATATTGAGTCTTCACTTCTCCACCGACTTGATGTGGTGGCCGCATCTGAAGATGACCATGCCCGGCTGATCAATGTTGTTGATGGATTGTGTGTGGTGTCGGGAGACCGCCGCCCTCCATTGCTTGTGGTGTCTGATGCATATCCCATCGCACTTGCCATTGCCACACCAAAACATCAAGGAACTGTTGTTGTTTCTCAGGGATTTCTTGATGAGATGAATCGCGTAGAAATTGAAGCAGTGATGGCCCATGTTCTTTGGCGTCTTCGCAATGGCAATGTTGCGTTAACGAGCTACCTCATTGCGTTGAGAACAATGTTGTCCAAGATTGGTCTTCGTCGCGTTGCAGACGTCATCACCAACAAATTGTATGAAGACAAGATTTTGTTGTGGGCCGACATCTCGGCATGTCAGGCCACTCGGTATCCACCTGCACTTATCTCGGCATTACAGAAGTGCAATCGGGCACAGTCTCTTGAAATCGACCCAATTCTGAGCCCTTTGCTGTTCGTAGATCCAAAAACTGCTCACCATGACACCCACAGTGGGTCATCTTTTCCTATTGTGGGGTTTTCGGCAATTGGCGTGGAAGAACGCATTGCTGTCCTAAAGGAGATTTAAATGAATCGTCGTCGCACAATGTTGACCTTGACCGCCGCCGGAGTATTGGTGGCAACTCTCGCAGCATGTGGCGGTGGCGGTTCATCTTCTTCAACCGATGTTTCCACCACAACTGCTGCAGGCGATATTGCTCCTGGGGTCTTGTATCCATTGACGGGGCTAGCAGTGACCGATCCCATCGCTGCCGGACGTCCTGCTCTGGCAGTCAAGATTGACAATCACCCCATAGCGCGACCACAAACTGGTCTCAATAAAGCCGACATTGTCTTTGAAGAAAACGTTGAAGGTATTACTCGCTTCATTGCAGTGTTCCATAGCGAGGGAAGTGACCCTGTGGGGCCAATTCGCAGTGGACGCACCCAAGACATCGACTTGTTGTCGTCGTACAACAAGCCATTATTTGCATGGAGTGGTGGAAATGCAAACGTCACGCGTGCAGTGAATTCCAGTTCGCTGGTCAACGTAGGCCATTCTGCGTCAAAAGGTAAAGGCGGCTACTTCAGATCTCAAGAGCGAAAGGCTCCGCACAATCTTTATGCACAAACAAAAGATCTGTGGACACTGGCTCCTGAAGGATCAGGTCCACCGCCTGTGCAGTTCACATTCCGAGGCGAGAGCGATGCGCGTCCTGCAACTTCAACGCCTTTCGATGGGGCAAAGGTATCGATGACTGGTCTCAAAGTGTTCTGGAAGTGGGATGCAGCTGCGAAGAACTTTGTACGTTTCACCGAAAACTCCCGCCGACAATTGGAGCCGCATGTCTCCGATGATGTCCAGGTCAATGCCAAGAATGTCATCGTGTTGTATGCAACCTATGAGAGCAGTGCTGCCGACAAAAAGAGCCCCCATGCAGTGACCGTGGGTAAGGGCACTGGGTTTGTCCTCACCGATGGTGGCCTGGTCGAGATGAAATGGGAGCGCGCTAATGCCGAGACCCCCTTCACCCTCACCGATAACGCAGGTGCGGTTATTCGTATGACGCCTGGTCGCACATGGATTGAAGTATCTCGACGTAATTCACTTGCGGCCGTGGGTATTGGGGTTGACCCAGCAACGGTGGCGTGGCCAGTTCCCTGATTCGGTAGTGACATGTGAGGGGCTTGGCCCACTCACTATCTCGACCATTTGCCTCGCTAGCCTCTAGTCCATGACTTCAGGAAATGCTTCGTCGGTGGGAACTCTCAAGGTGAAAAGAGGGTTGGCTGAAATGCTCAAGGGCGGCGTCATTATGGACGTGGTCAATGCAGAGCAAGCCAAGATCGCCGAAGATGCTGGTGCGTGTGCCGTGATGGCGCTAGAACGAGTGCCCGCCGACATTCGTCGTGATGGTGGTGTGGCGCGCATGAGTGACCCAGAAATGATTGAAGGCATCAAATCTGTAGTGCGTATTCCAGTCATGGCAAAAGCGCGTATCGGTCATTTCGTAGAAGCCCAAATTCTTGAGGCCTTAGGCGTGGACTTCGTGGATGAATCTGAAGTTCTCACACCTGCCGATGAGACCCATCACATCGACAAGTTTGCTTTCACAGTTCCTTTCGTTTGTGGTGCAACAAATCTTGGTGAAGCATTGCGCCGAATTTCTGAAGGTGCATGCATGATTCGCTCAAAGGGTGAAGCTGGAACAGGAAATATTGTCGAGGCAGTACGTCATCTTCGTTCCATTCTTGGAGATATTCGCAAAATCACACAGGCAGACAGTGCTGAGTTGTTCCAATGGGCAAAGACCTTGCAGGCCCCATTGCCATTGGTGCAAGAGATTGCAGAAACAGGAAAACTTCCCGTACCCATTTTTTGCGCAGGTGGAATTGCTACCCCAGCAGATGCGGCTTTGGCGATGCAGCTGGGAGCTGAAGCAGTATTTGTAGGTTCTGGAATTTTCAAGAGTGATGATCCAGCTCCTCGTGCGCGCGCAATTGTGGAAGCCACTACTCACTTCCGAGATGCACATGTTCTTGCAAAAGTAAGCCGAGGCCTCGGTGCACCTATGACAGGAATTGCAATGGATGAGATCAATGGCACTCAGCGTTTTGCTGAGCGTGGTTGGTAATCACCATCATGAATGCGAGGCCTCCGGGTGAACGGTGTCGTAGGAGTGCTTGCACTTCAAGGGGCATTTGCTGCGCACTGTGAAAAGCTTGCAGCACTTGATGTGGAATGCATCGAAGTGCGCACAACCGAAGATCTCGGCAAAGTCAGTGCGCTGGTGATGCCGGGTGGGGAATCCAGCACGATGTCGCACTTATTGGTGACCTCTGGTCTATTTGATGTCATCGACGAACGCATTGCTGATGGAATGGCCGTGTTTGGGACTTGTGCAGGAATGATTCTTCTGGCCAGCGACATAGCTGATGGACGTGATGATCAACGCAGTTTTTCTGCTCTCGACATCTCTGTGCGGCGAAATGCGTATGGACGACAAGTGGATTCTTTTGAGACCGAGCTTGCAACTCCATATGGAGATGTGCATGGGGTGTTCATTCGGGCACCTCGAATTGAACGCATAGGTAAGTCCGTGGAAGTGTTGGGAAGTCACGATGGCGATCCCGTGTTGGTACGGCAAGGAAGAGTGCTCGCGGCATCTTTTCATCCCGAACTCAACGAAGATGAACGATTGCATCGTTTTTTTGTAGAAGAAATAGTCATGAAAGAGCAGGAGTAGCAATGTCTGGCCATTCCAAATGGGCAACTATCAAACACAAAAAGGGCGCGGCTGATAAGGCGCGCGGAAAACTGTTTGCAAAGTTGGCCCGTCAGATTGAAGTTGCCGCACGCGCTGGCGGTGGAGATGTTGATAGCAATGCCACGTTGCGCACCATGGTGCAAAAGGCAAAAGCGGGACAAATGACGAAAGACGCCATCGACCGTGCCATCAAACGAGGCATTGGCGATAACGATGGTGCGAACTATGAGTCAATTACCTATGAGGGGTATGCGCCAGGTGGGGTAGCGATGTTGGTAGATGTGCTCACCGATAATCGAAATCGCACTGCCGCCGATGTGCGCAATGCGTTTTCAAAATTCGGTGGATCAATGGCTGAGCCAGGTGCCGTGGGCTGGCAATTCTCACGACGAGGCGTGATTGTTGTTGCAGGACAATTTGCAGAAGACGATGTGATGACTGCTGCGCTTGAAGCAGGAGCAGAAGATATCGAACGCGATGGGGATTCGTGGCGTGTACTTACAGAGCCAGCTGTGGTCTATGACGTACAAGAAACACTTGTGAAGAGTGGCATCATCGTGGAAAGTGCTGAATCGACGATGATTTCCTCCACAACCATTGAAGTCAAAGACGCTGATGAGGCCCGTCAAATACTTAGAATCATGGACATGCTCGAAGACAACGATGACGTGCAAGACGTCTATGCGAACTTCGACATTGATGAATCAATCATGCAGGAGGTGGGCTGATGTCATTATCAGTAGGTGATGTGGCTCCCGAGTTCACACTGCTAGGAACAGGCGAAAAGTCCTATTCCTTATCGTCGTTTCGAGGTCAGCCAGTAGTTCTGGTCTTCTATCCAGGCGACGACACTCCTGTGTGTACAAAACAATTGAATTCCTACAACAATGAGTTGTCTGCTTTTGAATCCGTGGGCGCACAAGTATTGGCAATTTCGGCACAAGATCTCGCTAGCCACGAGCAGTTTGCCTCCAAGCATGGTTTTCAGTTTCCGTTGTTGTCCGACACAGATAAAACCGTGGCGGGGCTCTATGGCACTGTGGGTCCGTTGGGCTTTCCTCGTCGAAGTGTGTTTGTCATTGACGGCCAAGGGGTAGTGCGTTATGCCCACCGAGCCATAGCGGGGTTGACATTTAGACCCGTGGAGGAATTGGTGGCCGCTGTGGAGGCCGCCCGCTGACATTGCCTCGCGGCGCCCTGCATCTTCTGTAGAATCAAACATATGTTCGGTCATGTGGTTCTCGGGATTGACCCTGGTTTAACCAGATGTGGGTATGCGGTGCTGTCCATGTCGTCATCTCAAGAGATTTCCGCGCGCGCTATAGGTGTGTTGCGCACGTCGCCTCACCATGATCTAGCAGTGCGGCTTGCCGAAATCCATGAAGAGGTCGAAGGCCTCATTAACGAATTTCGACCCGATGCGGTTGCAGTTGAACAAGTCTTTTTTCAGAACAATGTGCGCACAGCTATGGGTGTGGGGCAAGCCAGTGGGATTGTGCTTGCGTTGGCCTCACGCGCAGGTTGTGTCGTCGCGCAGTACACACCGTCGCAAGTGAAGAATTCAGTTGCCGGTTGGGGTAGTGCCACAAAAGACCAAGTGGGCCGCATGGTGCAACAGCGGCTTGGACTTGCGTCCATTCCTGAACCGGCCGATGCCGCCGATGCGGCCGCAATTGCATTGTGTCATTGCTCTATTGCACCTTTCATGGCTTCACAACAACAAGCAATTGTCCGGAGTCAAAGATGATTGGCAGTTTGCGCGGCGTTGTTGTCGAGAGGTTTACCCCGGGGACAATTTTGTTGGAAGTGGGTGGCGTGGGATATCTGTGCACAGTTACCTCATCGACCTTTGCCGAATTGGAACCCACTGTTGAGACATTCCTCCATGTGCATCACCACATTCGCGAAGATGCTCAAACCTTGTTTGGTTTCACCTCGCGTGTTGAGCGCGACACTTTTCATGTGTTGATTGCAACTCATGGCATTGGTCCTTCTATGGCAATGTCTATTCTTTCCACGTATGCCCCGCAGGCGTTGGTGGGCATCGTGGCATCGGGTGATATTGCGGCCTTAACGGTGGTACCCGGTGTAGGCAAGAAGACTGCCGAGCGTTTAATGGTGGAACTGAAATCCCGACTCGACATCAACGATTCAAGCGTGGGTCAAGGTGGTGATGCAGTGCAATCGGCAGCGGCTGATGTGCGTGAGGCATTAACCGCATTGGGTTATGGGGCAGAAGAGATACGTGACGCAATGCGCCAGATGACTTCTGCATCAGATTCAGAGACAATG
>CAEZTC010000006.1_pt1 | contig 13962 bp, 15 predicted proteins | sample 7264111 | NCBI WGS metagenome assembly CAEZTC01 (sample SAMEA6813793, study PRJEB35770) | uncultured Acidimicrobiaceae bacterium | biome: Freshwater; feature: Freshwater reservoir; material: water | place: Czech Republic | collected 2016-08-15 | depth 0.5m m | reverse complement strand
GGCAGCCAGGCTCTTGTTAGGAGCCAAGATCAATGTGGGGCGCTGCGTCTTCTCAATCGTCCAAGCCATAGTCGCCGACTTACCTGAACCTGTGATTCCCAACAAGGTCTGGAATCGTTCCCCCGCATCTAACCCAGCAGAAAGCTCAGCTATTGCTTTTGGTTGATCTCCCGCAGGTGCGAAATCTGAGATGACCTCGAATCTCACATCAGTCATGAGTCCACGCTATTTCGATGTTTCTGGTGGAATGACATTTCCTGCATCTGGACCTGCATGCTCCAAAGTCTGCATCCATTTCCACACCAGCTTCACCTGGGACTCTAAAGAAGCAAGGTCTCCACCGTTGTCGATAACCCAATCCGCAATCTCGCGACGCTTCTCACGCGAAGTTTGACGCTCGATACGACTACGCGCGTCTTGCTCGGACATACCTCGTTGAGACACGAGACGACCCACTGCCAATTCTGGGTCGATATCTACAACGATCACCCCACTGAGACCACTGCGTGGATTCTCTGCCAGTAGTGGAATGTCCAGCACAACGACATTGTCACCCGCACGTTGCTCATCAATCAATCGCGCCATTTCGCGTCCGACCGCAGGATGAACAATCTTGTTCAAGTCAGCCAAAGCCTCGGCATTACCAAATACCTGGTCTGCAAGCTTTTGACGCAACAATGAACCGTCCGAATCCAAAACATCATTGCCAAATCTCTCAGCGATGAGTTTCAGTAGAGGCTGACCTGGGGCTTGAAGTTGTCGCGTAATCGCATCAGCATCCACAATCACAGCGCCATGAGACGCCAGCAGTTGTGACACTGTGGACTTGCCTGAACCAATCCCCCCGGTTAGACCGACAAGGATCACCAGAATGACCTATTCAGCAGCAGGAGCGTCGGGCGCGACAGCCTCAGAGCCATCTGCCGTGGGCTGACCGTACTCCTTGTAGTACTCGGCCCATGCAGCTTCGCGTTCACTATCGTCGCCACCGACCCAGTTGCCATGCTCGTCGACTTCGAACTGACCCTGATACTCAGCGGCCAATTCTCCGCCTTCAGCGGCTTGCTTAATCGAGATGGAAATACGACGACGCGCGAGATCCAAATCGATGATCTTGACCCACAATTCTTCACCTGGTGCAACTACCTGTTCGGCAGCCTCTACGTGATGAGCTGACATTTCAGAGATGTGCACCAAACCTTCGATGCCGTCTCCTACCTGTACGAATGCACCAAACGGAACGAGCTTGGTGACGCGGCCATAAACCAACTGACCCACTTCGTGCGAGTTAGCAAACTCTTGCCAAGGATCTTGTTGTGTTGCCTTGAGCGAAAGGCTGATTCGTTCGCGACTGAAGTCAACATCGAGAACCTGAACAGTCACAGGGTCACCAATCTGAACAACCTGTGAGGGATGCTCTACGTGCTTCCATGACAGTTCAGACACGTGGATGAGTCCATCCATGCCGCCCAAATCAACGAAGGCACCGAATGCAACCACCGAAGATACTTTTCCTTGACGAATTTCGCCTGGCTTCAAATTGTTCAAGAAGTCATCGCGAGTTTCCTTTTGATTCTCTTCGAGGAATCCACGGCGCGACAACACAACATTGTTGCGATTTCGATCGAGTTCAATGATCTTTGCCTCAATGGTTTGACCAATGTAGGGCTGCAGGTCGCGCACGCGACGCAGTTCCACCAAGGATGCAGGAAGGAATCCGCGCAGACCGATGTCCACAATGAGTCCGCCCTTGACAACTTCGATGATGGTTCCTCGTACGAAACCATCTTCTTCCTTCTTCTTCTCGATCTCACCCCAGGCCTTTTCGTACTGAGCACGCTTCTTTGAAAGAACTAGGCGACCCTCTTTGTCCTCAAGAGTGAGCACAAGAGCCTCAACTTTTTCACCGAGTGCAACGACGTCATTCGGGTTCACATCATTCTTAATCGCCAATTCGCGAGTTGGAATAACACCCTCTGTCTTATATCCGAATTCAAGCAACACACCATCGCGGTCAATCTTGACAACGGTTCCGGTCACTAACTGACCTTCTTTGAGTTCAACCATTGTTCCTTCAATGGCATCCGCAAAAGATGTAGGAAGATCACGTTCTGTGATCTGGCGGGGTGTGTAGTTTCCTTCCGCATCGAAGGTTCCCATAGGGGCGGAAGTAAGTGTTGTATCGGACAAGGAATTGTTCTTTCGAGATGGATATTGATTATGTATCTGTGGCCTCAGAAACCCGAGGGCCCACGGATTTCGTGAGCGGAGAAAACGCTACCACCAGAAATTCCGAACTTTCTATGCTCGGTTTTTCTGACCTATAGCTACCCGGGTCCACACTAAAAATCTGCTCGATTTCCAGGCCAGCTTGACGGCACATCATCCTGAGTTCTCGGGGGGTGTAGCACCCAGTCCACAGGTCAACTTCTTCCGATGAGCCAGTGGAGTTGCGGATTTCGGTGCGTTCATGATTGATGCCTGTATCGGCATCAAAGACCGCAGTTTCGAAGTATTTCACCACGAAGTACGAACTAAATGCTGACAATACCAATCGGCCGCCAGGCCGTAGGGCCGATGCCATTTTCTGGACCACAACCGAATCCTCGTCTTGGGCAGTCATGAGTCCAAAGGCCCCCTGACATAGACAAATCACCAGATCAAATTCATTCATGAACTGCATGAATCGGGCGTCGAGACGTTCAAAACTCGCGCCGTTTATGTCCTCTGCATTGGCAAGATCAATAAAGGTCTGAGAAATATCAATCCCATGCACCACATAACCGCGTCGCGCAAGTTCATGACTGTGACGACCTGGACCACACCCCACATCGAGGATTCTCATACCGGGCGTCAATGACAATGTCTCTATGAGAAAGTCAACTTCTTGAGTTGTTCCCTTCGTGAACGAGTACCGCAAGTAGGCAGGGCCCATGAACTCGGCAAGTGGCTCAAACCAATGATCAGTCATCTGTTGCTACGACTTTGCGTCTGCCCAGGATCGACCCCACGCTGCATTCACTTCCAATGGCACCCGCAAAGACGCTGCATTTTTCATTTCATGAAGCACCAAGGGTCCCACTACTTCCACTTCGTTGTCAGGTACTTCGACAATCACTTCGTCATGCACCTGTAGAACAATGCGTGAGCCAAAACTGCCCTTCTCAAGAAGAGAATCAATCCGAACAAGCGCGATCTTGAAAATGTCCGCTGCCAGTCCCTGAATTGCCGCATTCATCGCTTGTCGCTCACCGGCTTGACGCACTCGAAAGTTGTCACTTCGAAGCTCTTCAATGGGGCGCCGACGACCAAAGAGTGTTTCGGTGTAACCCGTCTCACGAGCCAACTTGACAGCATCATCCATGTAATTCTTCACCCGCGGAAATGCAGCAAAGTATGCATTGAGAATTTCGGAAGCTTCATCGACACCGATTGCAAGACGCTGGCTGAGGCCGTACGCCTCCATACCGTATGCGAGCCCGTAAGAGACCATCTTCGCTTTTGATCTTTGGTCATGGCTTACTTTGTCGGGAGACACACCGAATACACGAGCCGCTGTTGCACGATGAATATCTTCACCCGCATCAAATGCAGACACCAAACCTGGATCATCGGACAGATGAGCGATGCATCTCAACTCAATTTGGTTGTAGTCGGCCACAAGAAATTGCGCACCGGCTGGTGCAACGAATGCAGTGCGAAAGACGCGGCCCTCATCTGTGCGAACCGGGATGTTATGCAAGTTCGGTTTATCGCTTGTCAATCGACCCGTTCGTGCAACAGCCTGATGAAATGTTGCGTGGATTCTTCCATCGTCTTGAACTTCCTGAAGCAACCCTTCGGCATAGGTAGAACGCAGTTTCTCAACCTCTCGATACCTCAAAAGAGGTCCGATGAATTCCGGCCACTGATCATGAATTTTCTCCAACGTTGCCGCATCGGTACTAAATCCAGTCTTGGTTTTCTTCCCCGGCGCAAGACCACGCTCGGTGAACAAAATTTCGCGTAGTTGAGTCGGCGAGTTCACATTGAATGTTTTTCCTGCTACCTCATACAAATGCTGCGTGATGTTGTGAGTCTCTTCGGTGAGTCTGTCCCTGATTCCTTGCAATACCGAACGATCTACACCAATGCCACAGAACTCCATCTTTGCAAGAACTCGAATAAGCGGGTTTTCGATGTCACCATACAGAGAACTATTTCCCATCTCTGACAACTGAACGCGCAGCGAGCTGCACAAGGCTTCAATGAATAACGTTTCTTCGGCCGATTGCCGAATGGCTTCATCACCAGAATTGCCGCCGAAATCAAACTGACCATCATCTTGAGAAGCTTCTGATGGGGTTTGACCAAGGATGTCTTCACATACATCGGTGAGGACATAGCTTGACTTCGAGGGATTTACTAGATACGCACTAATTGCTGTGTCGAACGTGACGCCCTTGGCATCGATGCCGTCATGCAATAACGCATTCATTAATCGTTTTGCATCATGTGCGACCAGCGAGGAAGATTGAGCGATTGCTTCGCTCACAGTACTTTCACGCAAGAGTTGTCGATCAACAAAATGCACAACACCTTCGTCGGAAGCAAAATGCACGGCACAACCTACGAGAGTCTCGAATTTTCCCTGTGACTCGTAGACGCCACTGACATATTTTTCATCGGGATTCTGAAAGATAACCAGCGCTTCACCTGGGGAGACACATCGGCGCACCTCCGACAATTTCTTCACGGTTGGTTCTACATCATCTGTGACTACAACTACATCAGATGTCCAACCCTGTTTCTTTGCCACATCACTAAAGCGTTTCAACATTGTCGAGAATTCAAGAAATTCAAACTGTCGCTTCACTGCAGCAAGATCAGGATGTGGCTTCCAAGAATCAAAATCACACGAAATCGGCACATCGCGACGCAACAGCATCATCTCTGCATTACGCAACACACGCGTGCCGTGCTCTAAAAGATTGGCCCGCAATTTCGGAGTTTGAGATTCAGCATTCGCTAAAACACCTGACAAATCACCATATTGATTGATGAGTTTGGCTGCAGTTTTTTCCCCAACGCCAGGAACCCCATCAAGATTGTCGCTGGGATCACCTCGTAGAGCGGCGTAGTCCGCGTACTGCGACGGTGTGACTCCTGTTCGTTCAAAGATGCCTGCCTCGTCGTACAGGGCGTAATCGCTCACACCCCGCTTGTTATACAAGACCCTTATATAGGGATCATGTACAAGTTGATAGCTATCACGATCACCAGTCACGATGATGACGTCATGACCCATCTCAGAAGCACGTGCTGCAACAGTGGCGATGAGATCATCGCCTTCAAAACCCGCTAGCTCCATCCAACTGATACCCATGTCATTGAGAAGCTCGCGAATAAGACCTAACTGTTGAAACAAAGTGTCAGGAGCCTTCTCTCTCTGCGCCTTGTATTCAGGAATAGCATCATGTCTAAACGTGGGTTCGGGCCTGTCAAAGACCACGAGCAGCGCATCCGGATTATGTTCCTTCGCAAGATTTAACAACATGGTGGTGAACCCATAGACAGCATTTGTGCTCTGCCCGCTGGCGTTCGCCATGTCTTCAGGCAGGGCGTAGAACGCACGATATGCAAGAGAGTTGCCGTCTAGGGCCATCACCTTCATGGGTCTGAACTATTCGGGCTTTAGGGTTCCCGCAACAATCATCTCTGCCACTTTTCGCATAGTGGTGCGATGATTCATTGCGCCGCGTTGAATAAATCCATACGCATCTGCTTCTGACATGCGGTACTGATCAATCAGAATGCCTTTTGCACGGTCAATGGTTTTACGAGCCTCAAGTTGTTCACCAAGTTCTTCAATCTCACCATTGAGCACCTGCAATTCCCTGAAGCGACCCAACGCCACTTCCATTGCAGGAATGAGATCACTCTTCTGGAAAGGCTTCACCAAATAGGCAAGAGCTCCGGCATCTCTTGCTTCTTCCACAACTTCGCGTTGACTGAATGCAGTCAAGATGAGCACGCCACAAATACGGTCTTTACTTATAAGTCGTGCTGCCTCGAGTCCATCCATCCCAGGCATTTTCACATCCAAGATTGCAAGATCGGGACGAAGTTCGCGCACGAGATCTACCGCCTTGTCTCCTCGACCCGTCTCTCCAACTACGACATAGCCCTCTTCTTCAAGAGTCTCTTTCAAGTCAAGACGAATAATTGCTTCGTCCTCAGCAATAACAACACGAACAGTCATAGACGGGCATCCTTCATTCGATCAAGGTATTCATTAACTCTTTGTTCTAGAACAGATATTTCTTGAACCAAGTCATCACGATGCTTCAACATCGCGTCCGCGTGCTTCTTGGCCTCACGGTATTCAAAACTCGCCGACGGTGTTTCAGAAACCATGGCACGAAGCGAAAGGTCATCGGCTTCGTCGGACATGTGACTCAATTGGTCCTGCACCACTCGAAGTTCCTCTTGTAACTCACGGATTCGGCACGACGCCTGAGTCAACCTTCGCTGAAGAAAACGTTGACCCATAGAACTAAGTGTATGAATCACCTGGGTGCCCGAGGTGGGACTCGAACCCACACGCCCTTTCGGACAACGGATTTTGAATCCGTCGCGTCTGCCATTCCGCCACTCGGGCCAGGGCTAAAGAGCGTACAGCGGGTCACGCCAGCACCCTACTAATGGGTAACAAGTCTTGCCTGCATCAACAGGTCTAAGGTTTTCCCGTCATGCTTGCTTTTACATTCCCAGGACAAGGATCTCAGCGTCCCGGCATGGGTCGCCCTTGGCAACAACACGACAGCTGGGAATTGGTGGACGAAGCATCTCACGTAGCTGGCCGAGATGTGGGGGCCTTGTTATTGGATGCCGACGCCGACACCTTGAAGGACACACGCAATGCCCAGCTCACCACTTTTGTGGCCAGCTTGATGGTGTTGGACGCGGTAGAGCGTCTAGGAATTGTGCCCAGTTTCTGTGCGGGTCACTCATTAGGCGAATACACCGCCTTAACCGCAACTGGGGCTTTGTCTTTTGAAGATGGGGTGCGCCTTGTAGTTGAGCGAGCCGATGCCATGCACGATGCAGGTATCTCCTCACCTGGAACCATGGCGGCAGTTCTTGGTCTCGATGACGATGTCGTGGAGATCGCATGTCGCCGAGCAGACAGTGATGTGTGGGTCGCAAACTTCAATGCACCAGGACAAGTCGTCATCGCTGGCTCCCCAGAGGGTGTTGGCGCCGCAGGTGAACATGCGAAATCTTTAGGGGCGAAGAAGGTTATGCCGCTTCAAGTATCCGGAGCGTTTCACACACCATTTATGACGTCTGCTCGTGAACGCCTCCGCACAGCTATCACCCTTGCTTCTCCGCGAGATACCGAAGTACCAGTGGTGTCCAATGTGGACGCTCTCCCCCATGCCACAGGCGATGAATGGTCATCGTTGCTCTCCGCACAACTCTCCAGTCCAGTGAGATGGAAGCACTGCTTGTTGACATTGGCCGAACAAGGCGTGACAGGCTTCGTGGAGCTAGGTCCCGGTGGCGTGTTGACCGGAATGGCAAAACGTACGGTGGATACGGCACGAACCATCAGCGTGTCGACTCCTGAGGAACTTGACAAGTTGATTGAGTGGGTAGGCGCCTCATCACCTACTGGTGGTGCGCAAATCGAAGGAGAGCATCTCTTTGCAGTAGAGAGACTCGTAGTGAGTCCATCAGCAGGCGTCTTCACACCATCGGACTCGGTCTCTATCGGGTCCACAATCTCGGTCGGAACAGTTATCGGGAGTATCGGTGACATTGAAGTGCGATCTCCATTTGCTGGCATCGTGCAGAACTTCATCGCAGTGCAGGGTGAACGCGTCACCACACATCAGCCCATTGCTTGGTTACGGACGCAGTAGAGCCATGCCAAAGATTCCACAGAACGTGCGCGGTGCTCGATTCACTGGCTGGGGAACTGCGCTGGGACACAAGACTGTGACTAATCATGATTTGTCACTCACTATTGACACAAACGATGAATGGATTCGCGAACGTACAGGCATTCATCGTCGTCATATAGGCGGATCTACAGCAGAATTAAGTGTGGCAAGTGGTCGTGATGCACTAGCCATGGCTGGAATTGCTCCTGAACAAATAGACGCCTTGGTGTTGGCAACAACTACACCGGACCGCACGGTTCCTGCCACCTCAGCCACCGTGCAGAATCTGCTAGGCCTACGCTGCGGCGCATTTGATGTCAATGCTGCGTGTTCAGGTTTTGTCTATGCACTCGTCAATGCGCACGGTCTCATTGCCATGGGTGCAGAAAAAGTCTTGGTTATCGGAACAGATACCTTGGCCCGCATCACCGATTGGCAAGATCGCAATACCGCAGTCTTGTTTGCCGATGGCTCTGGTGCTGCGGTCCTTGAACACACTCAGGGTCCGGGTCAATTGTTGGGCTGGGATCTCGATGCTGACGGATCTGCCGAAGACATTCTCTTTTGTGACATCGGGGGAAATATCCAGATGGATGGCAAAGAAGTGTTTCGACGTGCAGTGCGGATCATGGTCGACAGTGCACAGAAATCAATGGCACACGCAGGTGTGCAGGCATCTGACATCTCCCTTATCGTTCCCCATCAGGCAAACATTCGCATCATCTCGGCAGCCTGTGAACGGCTCGAGATTCCTATGGAGAAGGCAGCAATCGTGATCGACAACACCGGCAATACCTCTTCGGCATCAATACCTCTTGCATTGTTCGATGCGGCCGACAAAGGCCGTCTAGCGCCGGGTGATCTCGTTCTCTTAGTGGGTTTTGGTGCGGGCATGACTGCAGCAAGTGCCGTTCTTGAATGGGGTACGCAATGAGTCGAGTAGTTCTCATTACAGGTGGTTCCAAAGGAATTGGGCTTGCATGTGCTCAACACTTCGCTGCGCTTGGAGACAAGGTGGCGATCACATATAACTCGACTCCTCCACCTGCGGAATTCTTTGGCGTGAAATGTGACGTCACAGATGCAACGCAAGTTGATTCTGCATTTCGATTGGTTGAAGAACATTTCGGTCCGGTCGAAATTCTCGTCTCTAATGCAGGAATTACAAAGGACACTTTGTTATTGCGGATGAGTGAAGATGATTTCACTTCAGTCATTGATGCGAACTTGACGGGTGCGTTCAGAGTTGTAAAGCGCGCTACCCCTTCAATGCTCAAGGCACGTAGGGGTCGAATTATTTTGATGTCTTCCGTGGTGGGCCTCTTGGGATCAGCGGGACAAGCAAATTATTCGGCGTCAAAAGCAGGGCTCGTCGGTTTCGCGCGTTCATTGGCTCGAGAATTAGGTTCTCGAAGCATCACCATCAATGTTGTGGCGCCTGGACCGGTAGCAACCGATATGACCGCTGCACTCTCGGCCGAACGTTTGGGAGAACTTGCAGAAGCAGTTCCTTTGAAGAGAGTGGCTCAACCAGAGGAAATCAGTGCAGTTGTCGGTTTTCTTGCCAGCGAGGGCGCTGCATACATCACAGGCGCGGTCATACCTGTGGATGGTGGCCTTGGCATGGGTCACTAGCACTCAATGGCGACTTGCCAGTGATGATTGTGCGAAAATAGAAGAAACAAGGAGTTGATATGAGTCAAGAAATTTTTGATCGTTTTGTGAAGTGTGCCGTAAAGACACTTTCAGTAGAGGCCTCTCAGGTCACCAAAGAAGCAACCTTCGCTGAAGATCTTGACGCCGATTCTCTTGACGTAGTGGAACTCGTGATGGAACTTGAAGAAGAATTCGGCATCGAGGTGCCAGAAGAAGAACTTCAAGACGTCAAGACCGTCGGTCAAGCTTTCGACATCATCGTCTCAAAGTTGTAGATCTTTCGCATATGCAAGGTTCGGGACATCGCGTAGCGATAACAGGCCTAGGCGTCGTAGCTCCATGCGGAATTGGTAAGGACGCCTACTGGAAAGGCTTGCTGGGGCCTGGTCTCACAGATCGCAAGTACATCGAAATTGAAGATTGGGATCCACTTCCCTATTTCAATAACCCAAAAGATGCACGACGAGCAGATCGCGTGGAGCAGTTTGCCTTGGCGGCAGCATCGGAAGCTTTTGCTCAAGCTGGAGAGATCAAGGTAGATCCAGCGCGCTTCGGCACGATTTTTGCAACGGGTATCGGTGGTCTACACACACTCGAAGAACAAGTCCTTGTTCGTGCAGAGAAGGGCGAACGAAGAGTGTCGCCTTTTCTAGTTCCGATGATGATGGCAAACGCTCCAGGAGCAGCAATCTCGATGCGTCACGGTCTTCAAGGCCCTAATGAGACCATCGTGACAGCGTGCGCTGCTGGAACTCATGCAATTGGCTACGCCGCACGTCTCATTGCATGGGGTATGTGTGATGCAGTTGCAACTGGAGGAGCTGAAAGTGCAGCAACGGCCACATCACTAGCGGGTTTTGGCAACATGACCGCACTTTCAAGTTCAGGAACGTCGATGCCCTTCGACGTCGCTCGTGATGGATTTGTGATGGGTGAAGGTTCAGCAGTATTCATTCTTGAGCGCTATGACCTTGCCGTCGCACGTGGAGCCAACATCTTGGGTGAGATATTGGGTGCGGGAAGCAATGCTGACGCTCATCACATCACGGCTCCCTCGCCTGGAGGCACAGGAGCTATCGCATGTATGCGCCTCGCACTTCACGATGCCGGTCTTGCGCCATCCGATATTGCGCTTGTCAATGCGCATGGAACATCCACTCCTCTCAATGACGCTGCCGAAGCACAGGCGGTCACCGAAGTATTCGGTGCTGCCGGCGTGCCCATTACCAGCGGCAAGGGAGTGACCGGTCACGCACTTGGTGCCGCTGGCGCATTAGAAGCAGCTCAAGTTCTTTTGTCGATAGAGCACAGATTGATTCCTCCGACTGCTGGGACACAGACACTCGATCCAACACTGAACATCGACCTCGTGATGGGTGCACCACGCCCATGGACTCCTGGACCCGCAATCTCCAACAATTTTGGTTTCGGCGGACACAACGGCTCAGTCGTCATCGCCCCAGCACCCCAGTAGCTCTACTGGTCTGCAAAGACAAACATTAAGTCAAGTTCGCACGCCACTTCTCCATTAAGTAACGCTTTGCCCGAGCCCTTTCCGGCCCGCGCACTCATTCGCCCAAGCTCCACCGTAAGTTCCAATTCATCACCTGGAACTACTTGTCGGCGAAAACGTGCGCCATCGATACCTCCAAATAACGGCAACTTGTGTGCATGATCTGGAGAGGTGAGAACGCAATACGCGCCTACCTGTGCGATCGCTTCACACATGAGAACTCCCGGCAAAGTGGGTCGTCCAGGAAAATGGCCAGAGAAAAACCATTCATCACCATTTAATTTCCAATGACCTGTTGCACTCACGCCAGACACCAATGCACTGACTCGGTCCACGAAAAGGAAGGGCGCACGATGTGGCAATACATCTATGGGAGAAGGAAATGAACTCATTTACCCAAAGCCTTTAGAAGATTCTTTGGAGTGTCTGCTGGAGAAATCTTGTACCACGCCTCAAGAACAACACCCTCTTGAATCAGGAAAGCCGATCGTTCAATGCCCATATATTTGCGGCCGTACATTGATTTTTCTTTCCACACTTTGTATGCCTCAGCCACCTTGTGTTCAGTGTCGGCCAGGAGTGGAAAACCAAGTTCATACTTGTCATCAAACTTCTTTTGCTTCGCAGGAGTGTCAGGACTAATTCCCACAACAACGGTGCGTCCTATATCTCCCAAGATGTCTCTGAGCCCACAGGATTGAGTTGTGCATCCCGGTGTGTCGGCCTTTGGATAGAAATACACAAGAACTTTCTTCTTACCCAACGCCGTCAATGAAAACGGCTTCCCGTTCTGATCGAGCAGTTCTATTTTCGGTGCCTTGGAACCTTGTTTCAACATGACATCAGATTAGTTCTTACGACGAAGCCCATAGCCATAGAAGCCGTTCTTGGGACGCGCATGTGCATGGTAGTGATTCGGAATGGTTCTCATGTTGTCGTCAATGCGCAACTCAAAATCGAAGAATTCATCGACTACAGCTCGCAGACGACCAAGCAAACGTTCCTTTACATCATCTGGTGGAGCCGGATTATGTTCGCGCCATACCACCATCGGTACGGCACAACTCTCACATTCGGCAATCCAACATTCGTCATCTTCGTAGAACCATTCAGACATCCGCGCCGCATCGCATAGCTCGCAGGTCTCTCCACCGAAGATGCTCATCTCACCGAGATGACTCGTCCAAAGCAGCGCGCACCTCACCTACAAAGGAGCCGACAGCATCAGCACCACCTTCGATGAGTCGACGCACGACAGCTGCACCCATGATCACTCCGTCAGCCACTTTGCTTGCTTCGACGGCTTGTGCAGCATTAGACACACCCACACCCACTAACACGGGCATTTCGGTGACGCGTTTGACGCGAGCAGCTAATGCAGTTGCCGTATCAGCAAGAGAGTCTCGTTCGCCGGTAACACCAAGAAGGCCTACCGAGTACACGAATCCACGAGCACGAGCTGCAACTCGTGGCAATCGTTCATCTGGCGCGGTGGGGGCAGCCAGCATGACGGTTTCTACACCCGCAGAATCTGCCGCAACAGCCCAATCACCTGCCTCTTCCAAGGGAAGATCAGGAATGATCGCCCCAGAAACACCGGCAGCTGCAAGATCTGCAGCGAATCGCTCATGTCCCGCGTGAAACACAGTGTTGTAGTAACACATCACCACAAGCGGCACACCTACATCCAAGGTGCGCACCTCTTGCAATATCGATACTGGCGTTGCACCCGCATCGAGAGCAGCTTGCGATGCTTGCTGAATGACGGGGCCATCCATCACCGGGTCAGAAAATGGAATTCCAATTTCAATCGCGTCAGCACCATGTGCGGCACACGCACGTACTGCATCGACCCAACCTGGGAAACCACCAGTGATATAGGGAACCAAGCATTTGCCACCGGCGGCGATGCGGCTCTCTAGTGCGCTCTGGAGCACACCACTCACTTCAAACCACCCAGGATTCCCATCATCTGGCCCACGTCTTTATCGCCGCGACCTGACAGATTCATCAGCACTGTCTTGCCTTGCATCTTGGGCGATTCACGAATAATCCATGCCATCGCATGTGCGCACTCCAACGCAGGAATAATTCCCTCAGTACGAGACATCACCTGAAACGCTTCAATAACTTCATCATCAGTCACGGTCGGATATTCAGCACGACCGATTGAGGCCAAATAGGAATGCTCAGGCCCCACACCGGGATAATCCAATCCAGCAGAAATACTGTGTGCCTCCTGCACTTGACCGTATTCGTCTTGCATGAGATAGCTCTTCATGCCATGGACGACACCTGGCTGACCCCGACCTACGGCTGCGCCACCTGCAGGCTCAACGCCGATCAAGCGAGCTGGTGTATCGACAAAGCCAGAGAATATTCCCATTGCATTAGAACCGCCGCCCACACATGCGACAACAAAATCAGGATGAGAACCCAACAGATCATCGCATTGCTGTGACGCTTCTTCTCCAATGACACGATGGAATTGACGCACCATATAGGGATAAGGATGAGGCCCCATTACTGAACCAAGGCAATAGTGAGTGCTCTCCACTGTTGCTACCCAGTCGCGCATTGCTTCGTTCACAGCATCTTTCAAAGTTTGACTACCAGAAGTCACGGCTTCAACGTCGGAGCCCAGAAGGCGCATACGAAAAACATTCAACTCCTGGCGCGATACATCCACTGCACCCATGTAGACCTTGCACTCAAGACCCATAAGGGCTGCAGCAGTTGCTGAGGCAACACCGTGTTGGCCTGCGCCAGTCTCGGCAACGATGCGCTTCTTTCCCATTCGTTTAGCGAGCAAGGTTTGACCGATGACATTGTTGATCTTGTGGGACCCTGTGTGATTGAGGTCTT
>CAEZTC010000005.1_pt1 | contig 14217 bp, 18 predicted proteins | sample 7264111 | NCBI WGS metagenome assembly CAEZTC01 (sample SAMEA6813793, study PRJEB35770) | uncultured Acidimicrobiaceae bacterium | biome: Freshwater; feature: Freshwater reservoir; material: water | place: Czech Republic | collected 2016-08-15 | depth 0.5m m | reverse complement strand
GTTCCTGCTGAATTGCGCCGCAAGGTCATTCGGCGTGCCGCAGGAATCGTGGCAAGAAGGGCACGTGCTTTGTTATGGCATTCAAGATCTTCATCACTCGGGTCACTGTCGGCCACAATTCCGGCTCCTGCCTGCAAGCTCGCCCCAGTTGGACCCACAAACATGGTGCGAATGGCAATTGCTGTATCGAGATTGCCAGAGAAGTCCACATAGCCCACAACTCCGGCATATGGTCCACGCTTCACAGGTTCTAATGCATCGATGATTTCCATCGCTCGCACCTTCGGCGCCCCACTCACTGTTCCCGCCGGCAATGTTGCACGCAATACATCAATGGGGCCAAGCCCTTCGCGTAAATCGCCAGACACTTGCGAGGTGAGGTGCATTACATGGCTGTAACGCTCAAGCGACATCAACTCATCCATAGTGACTGTGCCATATTGGGCCACCCGGCCGACATCGTTGCGAGCCAAGTCCACCAGCATCACATGCTCGGCTATTTCTTTCGGATTCTCTCGTAGCTCAGCAGCCAAGCGACGATCGTGTTCATCTGTTGTTCCCCGCTTGCGAGTACCTGCAATGGGTCGCGAGACGACTTTGCCGTTGATGAGTTGCACCATCGGCTCAGGAGAGCCGCCCACAATTGTGAGTTCAGGTTGCTTTACGTAATACATATACGGACTTGGATTCACTTGACGCAACACGCGATACACATCAAAGGGATCTGCATCCAGCTGAACATCGAAACGTTGCGAGAGAACTACTTGAAAGATGTCTCCTGCCACGATGTGCTCTTTAGCTACTTGAACGGCGCGTTGGTATGCACCCCCTGGCATTGACGACTTGGTTTCGGGAAGTTCTTCGCCGGGCTCTGGAGGCTCAACAGCCACATAAGCCAATGGACGCGAGAGATCTGCAACTGATGCGTGCACTCTCTCCACCGCTTCGTGATAGGCGCGTACAATGTCATCATCGCTGAGTCCAGCAACAGGAACGCTCTCCAAGAGATAGACACGCTGTTTCCAATGGTCGAAGGCTGCAAGCGATCCAATCACACTGATAGACGCATCAGGCACTCCACGATCATCAACCGGGGGATGTGGCAAGTGTTCAATCTCGCGCACAACGTCGTAACCCAAATGCCCCATGAGTCCACCTTGCAATGGCGGCAAGTCGGGGAAGATGGGCGCACGATAGATACGCAACAACTCCTCCATCGCCACCAAGATGCCTTGGTCGAGCGGCACAGATGGTGGAACGTAGCCAGTAGTACTCAACACACCCTTGCGCAATGTCAGTGTGGCTCGAGGCTCACGACCCACAAATGAATAGCGACTCCACCGCTCACCATGCTCTACCGATTCGAGAAGAAAACCATTTCCCTCGCCCACCAACTTGATGTAGGCCGCCACGGGAGTTTCAAGATCTGCAAGCACCTGAGTCCACACTGGAATCACGGTGTAGTCACGAGCAAGAGTGACAAACTCCTCGAGTGACGGCGTCACCGAAATTGGAGATGTCATGACTCGTTTCCGAATTTTCGATAGAAGCAAGAAAACTCACCGGTGTGGCACGCGCCCTTACCTTCTTGCTCCACGATGAACAACAATGTGTCTGCATCACAGTCATAAAAGGCTTCACGCACGAACTGTCGATCCCCGCTGGTGTCACCTTTACGCCACAACTCTTGGCGGCTGCGACTCCAATAAACCATGCGCCCTTCACGGAATGTCATGGACAAAGATTCGGCATTCATCCAAGCCATCATCAAAATGTCTTTCGTCGCCACACATTGTGCAATCACAGGAACAAGCCCATCGCTGTTGTATTTCACTGCATCAAGCTGTTCCTGAGTGGGCGTAATCACACGACCTCGTAATTCTGATGACATTAGATGTACAGCCCAGTTCCTACTTCAATGCGCGAGGCAGCGACCGCATGGATGTCACGCTCGCGCAACATGATGTAATCAATACCTTGCACTTCCACTTCATAACGATCATCTGGACTAAACAACACTTGATCGCCCACCTCGGCAGCCCGAACGTTGGCCCCTAAAGCCACGACTTCAGCCCACACAAGACGCTTACTTATTTGGGCTGTCGCGGGTATCAAAATTCCACCTGACGAACGGCGTTCACCTTCACTTTGGGGTATGCGCACCAAAAGACGATCATTGAGCATCTGGATAGGGAGTTTTTTGTCGTCACCAGTCACGCTAAGCACGGTACCGTCTTTGAGCGTGCAAGAAGAAACTGTTTCCCTTGAAACCCTCGATGGAGTGACCATTGAGGCAGGGATTATCCGCGCTGACGCCAGCGAACCTCTGGCCACTGTGATTATTGGCCATCCACACCCTCTCTATGGCGGTGATCGCTCACATCATGTGGTGAGAGCCCTGCAGGTGGCGGCATGGGAACTCCACTGCCATTCCATCGCTATCAATTTTCGGGGCGTGGGCTATTCGGGTGGCGAACACGACAATGGCGATTCCGAAAGGCTCGACCTAGTTGCAGCATGTGAGCTTGCCGACATGATGGAACCCGATGCCAACATCATCATGGCCGGCTACTCATTTGGTGCAGTGGTTGCACTCAACGTCACTCACCCATTGATTGGTGCATGGATTGGCATTGCACCTCCTGTCCCACTGATGAGTTCAACACCCACAGCGTCATCTCATCACCGGCCAAAATTTCTCTTTGCACCCGAGCATGACCAGTACTCAACTCCTGAACAACTGCGAGCGCATGTGTCCTCATGGTCATCTACAACCGTGGCCGAAATACAAGGTGTCGATCACTTCATTGCTGTAGGTGCAAAAGAAATCGCCCACACAGCACTGACACAAGCGTTACGTCTTTAGCTCACTGCAGGACGTACGCGGATTCCGCGTCGAGACATCACTTCTTTGGCCTCGCTAATGGTGTGCTCTCCGAAATGAAAGATTGATGCTGCGAGAACCCCAGTTGCCCCACCTTGAAGAACGCCATCTGCAAGGTGATCCAAGGTCCCCACTCCACCACTTGCAATTACCGGCACATTGACTGCACTGGTCACTGCACGAGTGAGCTCCACATCAAATCCATCTCTCGTGCCATCACGATCCATGGACGTCAACAAAATCTCTCCCGCACCCAATGAGACTGCACGTTCTGCCCACGCCACAGCATTGAGATCTGTACGAGTGCGACCTCCATGGAGATACACCACCCACGAGGAGGTGTCCTTGTCCCATCTGGCATCAATTGCACACACCGCGCACTGTGTACCGAACTCAGCGGCTATATCAGCAATCACTTGTGGGTTCTCAACCGCTGCAGTATTCACACTTACCTTGTCGGCACCCGCACGCAACATTGCGCGCGCGTGATCCACGGAACGAATTCCGCCTCCAACGGTGAAGGGAATAAATACCTCTTCGGCCACACGTGACACCACATCAATCATGGTGTTGCGCTTATCTGAAGAAGCAGTGATATCAAGAAAGACCAATTCATCGGCGCCTTGTGCGTCGTAACGTGCAGCGAGCTCTACAGGGTCACCTGCATCACGAAGACCGACAAAATTGACACCTTTCACTACACGACCATCAGTCACATCTAGACAAGGAATCACACGGGCCACGACATCTGCGTTCATGACAACGCCTGCACAGCTTCTGCGACGGTGAATCGATTCTCATAGATGGCCTTACCCACAATGACGCCATCGAGTTGTGCAAGTGTCGCCAACTCTTTCACATGAGATAAATCACCCACACCACCACTTGCAATCACTGGAATCTTCGTGAGAGAAATCGCCCGGGCAAGACCTTCTACATCCGGTCCGGTCAACATGCCATCGCGCGAAATATCAGTAATCACAAATGCGGACGCTTTCAGAAACTGTCCCAGTAGCTCATCCACCTGCACACCCGAAGATTCCGTCCAACCATGCGTGGCTGCGACACCATTGCGATGGTCGAGCCCCACAGCGACGGCCACCTCATTGGCAACCTCATCTACCAGGGAGGGTTGAGCAACCGCCGCCGAACCCATCACTACTCGAGTGACACCTAACTTCTGCAATGCGACAGCATCACTTACAGTGCGCACGCCTCCACCTACCTGTACTTGCGCTGCACCTGCCAATGTCTGCACCACATGTGCAATGACTGGTCGATTTACTGGCTGGCCACTCTTTGCGGCATCTAAATCAACAATATGAATCCACGTGGCACCCTGGTTCACAAACGACTGCGCCACAAGTGCGGGATCATCGCCATAGACAGTGCTATCTGCGTAGTCTCCTTGACGTAATCGCACAACGCGGCCATCGAGTAGGTCAATTGCAGGGTAGAGATTCATGCACGCGCCCATTGGACAAAGTTTGCAAGCAGTGCCAAACCATCGTGTGCAGATTTCTCTGGATGACATTGTGTGGCAAACACATTGTTGCGTCGAAAAGCCACGTTTAAGGTCTGCCCATAATGCACTGTGGCAACGGTGTCTCCACTATGTGTGGGAACACCATGAAACGAATGGACAAAGTACATCCAGGGCGCCTTACCAAGGCCAGCAAACATGGCATCATCATGCAGAATGTGCAATTGGTTCCATTGCATCTGTGGTCGCTGCACTGTGTCGGGAATCCATTGCACTGTTCCTGGAATAATGCCTAGGCCTTCTGCAGAAGCATCTTCTTCGCTTGCATCAAACAGCATCTGCATTCCTACACAGATGCCAAGAAAAGGAACGCCTGCATTCACGGCTCCATGTACCGCAGATTCAAGATCTGCCTGACGCAACGCGTCCATGCACGCACCAAATGCGCCCACCCCTGGCAATACCACTGCATCGGCGGCCTCTATCTCACCATGTTCACGAGTGAGAATGGCGTCGGCGCCGACCTTTTGTAATGCTTTCTGTGCGGAACGTAAGTTGCCAATTCCATAGTCAAGAACTGCCACCTTTGGCGTTGTGGTCACGCAAGAACGCCTTTGGTCGAGGGAACCCCCGAAGACTCAACACGAACAGCATCTCGAAGACAGCGTGCAAGGCCTTTGAACGCAGCCTCAATAATGTGATGCACATTACGTCCCGTTTTGAGATTGACATGCAACGTCATTGCAGCAGATGTTGCCAGCGATGAGATTGCATGTTCTGCAAGCGATGGATCAAAAGCAGGATTTCCCAGTGGCAAGCACTCAGGCAGTTCAACGTTCCACTCCACAAATGGGCGACCACTCAAATCAAGTGCAATCTCCACCAACGCTTCATCGAGTGGATACAGCCCACTTGCAAAACGACGCACTCCTGCTTTGTCGCCAAGGGCCATTTTGATGGCCTCTCCCACGACAATCGCGACATCTTCCACCGTGTGATGTGTATCAATATGAAGGTCACCCTGAGCGGCAATGGTGAGATCGAATCCGCCATGACGCGCGAGTTGCTCCAGCATGTGGTCGTAAAACGGAATTCCTGTCGAAATCGTTGACTTGCCGGAACCATCGAGGTTGATCGAGACATCAATAGAGGTCTCTTTGGTGTTACGCGTGATTTGGGCTGTACGTGCCATGTATCTATTCTCGCCCCTCTCGAGACGAACACACGCCTTATTTAGTGTGGATTTAAGAAAATCTGGTGACTACAGACCCACGAGGTCATCGACTGCATCGAGAAACAGCGAGTTTTCTGCCTCAGTGCCGACCGTGACCCGCAGGCATCGTTCCAAACGAGGCCAAGACCCACAATCTCTCACCAGAATTCCCTTGTCCAACAGTTGCTGCCACAAACTTGGGGTGGATTGCTTCTGCGGCCTGAACAACACAAAATTGGCTCCACTAGGCCACACCGTCATGCCAACTGCCTGTAACCGGTGTTCAATTCGAGTGCGCTCCGATGTAATTGCATCAACTCGTTGCTGCATCTCATCTACATAGGACAACGCGGCAACGGTTGCAGCTTGCTTGAAGGCATCAAGATGATACGGCAGCACAGCAATGCTGAGTTTCTCAATCATCCAACGTGGCCCAATTGCATATCCCACTCGAAGAGCAGCTAGCGACAAAGTCTTTGAGAATGTTCTGGTGACGATTAGTCGTTCAGATTCCTGCACCATCCCAATGGCCGACCAGTCAGCAAATTCCGCATAAGCCTCGTCGACCACCACAATCCCCTGTGTCGTACGCAAGAGAACTTCAAGATTCTCTCGGGGCTCTATGACGCCAGTGGGGTTGTTGGGGTTTGCCAAAAAAGTTACGGCAACTTCCTCAGCACCTACGACTCGCGCAATCTCGTCAGCATCCAAAGTGAAATCGTCACGGCGTGAGCCCACCAATACGTCGGCTCCAGTTACTCGCGCAATTTGTCCATACATCTGATATGTCGGTTCAAAAGTTGCAACCTTGCGACCATGTCCGCCGTAGGTCAACAAGATTGTCTGCAGCACCTCATTTGACCCGTTGGCAACAAACACGTTCTCCGGGTCCACGCCATGTCGTTGTGCAATCACCTCTCGCAATTGTGTCGCTGCACGGTCTGGATATCGATTCCATGACACGCTGCGTGCAATCTCTGAGAGTGAATCCACCCATTGCTGAGGTGGAGGAAAAGGAGATTCATTGGTGTTGAGACGCACTGCAACATCTACTTGAGGCGAGTGATACCCGACCATCTCGCGAATCTCATTGCGGGGCTCAAACATGCTCACCACTTCACACTCACTACAGACATGTTGTTAACGTGCCAATTTTTCAGCTCGCGTCAAGAGACGTTCAGCCGAGATAAGCGCTCTCTCGGCTTCATACATTGCGCTGACGAGATCTTCGTGATTCGGCCCCACGCTGTCCACGAGTCCGGCTAAACGCATGCGGTATCTGTTGACCGCATCTACTGCGGCTCCTAATTCGGCGCGAACGGTCTCATTCATCACGCCCACGCTACTTCTCTGTAACGCCTTACTTGGATTTGTTTTTGGTGGGCAAGGAAGATGATGGGCAAATATCTTCCAATTCACAGACATCACAGCGAGGCTTACGCGCATCACACACACGGCGACCGTGGAGAATCAGTCTCAAACTAAACCGACCCCACTCTGGAGGTGGCAAAAAGCCATTGAGAACCTTCTCCACTTTTACCGGGTCTTCTTCGGTGGTTAAGCCCAATCGTCGCGACAGACGCCCCACATGAGTGTCTACTGCCAGACCTGGCAAGTCGAACACCACACTGCGCAACACGTTGCCAGTTTTGCGACCCACCCCGGGCAAAGTGACCAGATCTTCAAGCTCCCGAGGAATCTCGCCACCGAAGCGTTCCATCACAGCTTGTGCCATTCCAATCAAGTTCTTTGCTTTGCTCTGGTAAAACCCAGTGGATCGCACAATCTGTTCCACATCTCCGGGATGGGCATCTGCAAGATCTTGTGGCGTGGGATATTTGGCAAATAGCGCAGGAGTCACCATGTTGACCCGCACATCTGTGCATTGAGCCGACAAAATTGTCGCGGCGAGAAGTTCATACGGATTGGAATGAGTCAACTCACATTCGGCGCCTGGATATAACTCAGCCAACCGAGAGGCCACTTCTTTGGCGCGGCCCGCTGGTGTTCTCGGCTTTCCCATAGACACGAAGGTACCCTGAACTGATGCGTTCTCTTGAAATTAGGCGACAGATGAACGCATCTAGCCTCCAAGATGTGTCTGCATTGATTGAGGATGCATGGCGTGCCGATGGCACCCGCCCCCTCAATGATCACTTATGGCTTGACCTTCGCGATGGTGGACGAGCTGGCTTTGCGGGGATTATTGCTCGAGAAGAAGGCCGCTCCCACATTGTGGGTTATTGCCAGGTCTCACGCGGAAATGAATCCTGGGCCATTGATCTCATCGTGCATCCGCATTATCGATACGACTCGCTAGAGATTGCACCCGAGATGATGACAACAGCTCTAGAGATCGTGGCTACCGAAGGCGGGGGTCACGTGCATTGGTGGGTCTTTGAACCTAGTCGCGCACACAAACAAATTGCTGAAGCTGTCGGTCTTCAACCAGGACGCCGATTACTGCAGATGCGTAGAGCACTCCCCCTCGAGCCTGAGGTTCTTGCAGAGATCGCCGATTTCCACACCGAGCCATTCCAACCTGAGCGTGATGCACAACAATGGCTTGATCTCAACAATGCCGCTTTTGCGCGGCACCCCGAACAAGGCGGTTGGACAATGGATACCTTGAGATCACGCATGCAACAGGACTGGTTTGATGCCTCTGGATTTCGTGTACATCGACGCCAAGAGATGATGGCAAGTTTTTGCTGGACCAAAATGCATCATGACAACTCCACGACTATGGGCGAAATTTACGTCATCGCAGTACAACCAGATCTTGGTGGACAAGGCCTTGGCCGCAAGACGGCAATTGCAGGCCTAGACGCAGCATTTCTAAAGGGCGCCGAACAGGCGATGCTCTATGTAGATGCAGATAACGCATCGGCTGTCGCCATGTATAGCTCCTTGGGCTTTAGTGTGCATCACGAAGAACATTCTTTTGTAGGAAATATCGCAGCCGAAAAAGCCACCTCATGAAAACTTTGTATGACCCCACACGCGAGGAACTCACCGAGATTCTGCACGGTGAACCTCGTTATCGCATCGATCAATTATGGACAGGCCTCTATCAACAGTTTCAGACCCCCTACGACATCTCCACGTTGCCTGCTGCATTGCGTACTCGCTTAGCCGAAGTACTTCCCTCGTCGCTGATTGAGATAAAGCGCGTCAGCACCGACAATGAGGACACGGTGAAATTCTTATGGCATCTCGTTGAGGGCAATTACCCCATCGAGACTGTTCTGATGTTTTATCGCGATCGCGCCACAGTGTGCGTCAGTACTCAGGCAGGCTGTGCGATGGGATGTGGGTTCTGTGCAACCGGACAAGCAGGCTTCCATCGGCATCTCAGCGTTGGTGAGATTGTCGAACAAGTGGTGCGTTCCGCACACGAAGCGCAATTGCGGGGTCGACGCATTGACAACATCGTATTTATGGGTATGGGTGAACCGTTAGCAAACGAGCCTGCTGTTTGGGGCGCAGTTGAACGAATCCATGGCGACATTGGCATCTCAGCGCGACACATCACTGTGTCCACCGTCGGCATCATCCCTGGTATTCGCACACTTGCCACACGACCTTTACCCGTCAACCTCGCAGTGTCACTTCATGCCGCACGCGATGACCTGCGTAATGAACTTGTCCCCATCAACACTCGATATCCATTGTCCGACCTCATAGCAGCATGTCAGGATTATCTCGCTGCAAAACGGCGACGTGTCACTTTCGAATGGGCACTCATTGACAAAGTGAATGACACCGACAGAGATGCACACGAACTCGCTGAACTGTGTCTGCAATTGAGTCCATCAGCCCATGTGAACCTCATTCCATTAAATCCGACGCCAGGGTGGCCCACTGTGGGAAGCCCCCCTGCACGCGTTGCTGCTTTTGAACAACTTCTACGACGACTTGGCGTCAACGCGACTACTCGCCAAAACAGAGGAACAGATATTGCAGCCGCCTGTGGTCAATTAGCAGCAGGACAACCTGTTGCCATCACCTCAAAAACGAAATCAAGGCCTCAGTAAAGATATTTCGGATTAGCAACGGACACTTTGTCTTCAACAATCGGTCGCAGCTTTTGCAGCATCTCGAGAAGATTCTCATCGTAGAGCCCCGTACGAATCTTGTCGACAAGTTCTTGTTCGTTCATCACTTTAAGACTTGCAAGCATCTCAGAATTACGAGCATTGACATCCGCCGCACTGTCATGCTCACGACGCACCATTTCAATGATGTTGGCCGCGACTCGTGCATGAAATGCGATACGTGCATCCCCTGATTGGGTCACATCGCGCTCGAGCCATTCTCGAACAGATTCCAACAATTCATCAACAGTGGGTCGATCATGTGGGGAACTCATTGAGACACCTCGTCCAAAAGTCGAATCAGGTCGTACTCGTTCTCACACACTCGCCGACCAATAGCGGCCAATTCATGACTACGCGACGCGCCGGACAAATGAGTTTGCGCTTGCACGATGCACATGATGCCCCACTTCAGTGTCGCCAGAATCTCCCACCAACGCACCACTTCCCGATCTGGTCGCACCCCAGACTCATGCGCATAAGCATCAAACAGTTCGTCATATCCGCCCAGACCTGCCACTGGTTGCGCACCACCAAAACGCCATGCCCGTACACACAACCAACCAAGATCTTCCATGGGATCACCAAGATGAGCCAATTCCCAATCGAGAATTGCTTGTAGGCCCTCTGAGGACACGACCACATTGCCTAGACGAAAATCCCCATGTACCAACGCTGTTGCACTTGTGGTTGGTCGATTTTTTTCTAGCCATCGAAAAGCAATCTCAAATACCGGGTGAGGTTCACCGAGATCCATCAAAATTTGTTGATACATCGTCAACTGATCTTCCTCAACAAGGTTTGGCATACCCACAGTGGGGACTTTATGTATACGTGCTGCAGCCACTCCTAGTTGATGCACCAGATTCACTCTTGCATCTGCAAATTGCTCATCACGTAAAATCTTTCGAGCAATGGTTTCACCTGCAACCGACTTCACAATCATGAATGGGCGCTCTAGATCGGTGGAGATAGATCCATCAATCACCAACTCGGGTACTGGTACACCATGTGAGAACGCTTCACGCAAGACAATTGCCTCACTACCTAATCCACCGGGACGCTGTGGACGTACGCGTTGAAGAATTAGGGGCTCTTGGCCCACGTGAAATTCCCATGTCTCCCGAGATGCTCCACCTGAGAGTCGACGGAGGTTGTGCACGGCATTCACATTCATCACCTCTGCAATCTTTCGAGCAAAGCCCTCGAGTGAGTCTGATGAATGTTGTGAGGTCATTTACAAAGAGTGTGCCACAAGTTCAGCAAGTGATTTTTTACCGAGGTCAACCTGGTGAGCAAGAATCTTGTCCAGCACACCGGCGGTCCATAGGTTTCCGCCATAGGTGAGATGAATTGTGACGGTACACCCATGAGGAGTATCAGCGAGCGCGACTTCCATAGTCCAAGGGGCATGCGTGCGTCCATCATCTTCATGTCGTTCAAAAACAAGACGGTCATCGGTCTGGGTGGTGCGCACCATAGTGAGCTGTTTAGAACGGGCAAACACGCCAACTTTTGCGCGCAGCTCCACTTTCCATACACCTTCACCCAACGGCTCAACACCATGTATCAGGGGCATCCACAACAGATACTGCGAAAGATCAGACACGTAAGGCAGCACATGTTCTTTGGACACACCTAAATCAACGGACGATGAATACTGCATCATTGAGCACCAGACTGCCGAAACGCGCGACCCAACAATCTGCCCATCACTGGCGCATCCCCATCGTCGGAATCGTTCGTGCGAGTTGTTGCAGGCGACCACGCAATTGCACGTGTTTCATCTGGATCTTCTGTGATGTTTTGGGCCACTTGCGCTACCGGCTGCATTTCGTTGTCTACTTCTTCAGCAACCTCTGCTTCAAACAATGTGGGTTCTATTGATGCTGGTTTTGGTGTCGAGGTTTCTGTAGTGGCAGGAGGTTTACGACGCTTCTTTTGAGCGTGACGCGATGCAACCTGACCTCGGCCATCTGGATCTAAAGAGCGCTCTAATTCGCGAAACAGTTGCGGGATGGGTTGACGGCGATCATCCACAGTCCATCCGCGTGGTACTACCAAAGCGTTGGCATGACGACGACAGAGTCTTCCGGCGTGTTCCCTCTCGGGCACATGGGAATTATCGAGCCATACGAGCAATTGTGCGTTGTCAATGCCGTAGGAGACCTCAGCGGGAGCAGCACACCCGGGTCGCTCACATAATCTACGCACACTGAGAAACTACTTCCCCACAAGCTCTCGATGTTTCACCTAGAGCCAAGATGCGCTGTGGTGGGCGATACGGGCCTCGATCCCATGACCTCCACGGTGTGAACGTGGCGCTCTTCCAACTGAGCTAATCGCCCTTACGGGAACCTCAGACTAGCGAGGAGTCGAAGAACTCCCCACACTGGACCCTGGCGATGCTGCCCTCACGCACGCCATGCCCATTCCCTGACGATCACGAAACATTTCTGTATCTAGTGGACACACACGATCAAGAGGAATGAACTGCACCACGACATATTCATGAGGACCACCGCACGAGACTTCGGTGGCCAAGAGTTCAGATCCCACCACCACACAAGAGCCAGGTTCCAACAACTGATCGGGTATTCCAGGCTGCGGTGAATCTGTAAAGCCTCGCGCAATCAAAACAGCCGCTGAACCCACAACTGCTGCAACCAACATTGCACGCCATGGAAAGCGAGCAGGTGGCAACATCGAGGGAGGAATCACCTGCGCGGCACGATCATATGAGTCTGAATGAGGACGCGATGCGGTCGATGCACGAGAAGATGCCAAAGAATTGTCGTAGTCGCGTCGACGCACTGGATCAGATAGCACCGACCATGCATAGTTAATCTCTGCCATTGCCGCTGAAGAGCTCTGCGCGGCACTCCCTACATCGGGATGCATGCGACGCGCCAAGTTGCGATACGACGTACGAATTTGTTCTGTCGTCGCCCCACTCGAGACACCCAAGATGTCGTACAGATTCTTTTCAATAGCCACGGCGAATATCAATGCGTCCCAATAGTTCTTCACCTACACGATAACGATGCACATTCGATCTAATTCGCTCTGCCAACAATGGAATGGCCATCTCAGGGGTGTTTCCCACATGCGGAGTGATGATGCAGTTATCCAAAGACCACAGCCGATGGGTTGCGGGCAATGGTTCTGGATCAGTCACATCAAGACATGCGCCTGCAATCTCTCCAGTTTCTAACGCCCACACCAAATCTTCGGTCACAACATGGGCCCCCCTTGCCACATTCACTAACCACGCATGCTTCTCCATCACAGAAGACTCTGCGCGACTCATCAGTGACGTTGTCTCCGGAGTAAGAGCGAGAGCCAAAACAACAACATCTGCACCCACCAACGCATCAACAAGATGACCCGTCTCCACGACGGTGTCCACCCCCGCCATATCAGAGACATGTCTGCGCACCACTGTGATCCGGCATCCGAACGGGCCAAGAAGCCTGACAAGTGATTCGGTAATTCCTCCGCCCCCCACAATGGTGACGTCGTCGACCAAAAGATTTCTTGCCACTGGCCCCGACCACGAGTCGGCTCGTGCATATCCCCCAATGTGTCGCATGCCTGCAAGCATCAAAGCCAAAGCATGTTCTGCGACTGGCTCGGCATAGACACCTTTGCCACATGTCCACAGTCGCGAATCATCAATAATCGGGATGAAATTCTCTACCCCTGCAAAAGGAACCTGCACCCATCCAATGTGAGGGTATTCCCGAAGAAATGCAGCCAAACCTTCTGCGTCGCGTGCATCGGTCCACACAACACCAGTTGCACTGCCTCCATCCACAACTTCTCCACCACCCTCACGCACAGAATCGGCGACCCAAGATGGAGATGATGCAGGAGCCACAGCAATCCGCACTACAGAGTGCATGAACTATTTCTTTCGCTTGAGAGCGCCAGAGGCAATCATGCGCTGGCGGCGAGATTCAATCAGCAATGCCCCCACCATGAGAGCAATACTCAAGAACAACAACATAGAAGCCAACACGTTGATCTGCGGCGGAATAGCCACTCGTGATGCCCCAAAGATTTGTAGCGGGAAAGTCACCAATGATCCCGCATTAAAGAACGTAATGATGAAGTCATCAATTGAGAGAGCAAACGACAACAGCCATGCCGCCAAAATGCCAGGCAGGATTAAAGGAAACGTGATTCTCCAGAACGCACGTTGAGGGGAGGCGCCTAGATCCATTGCAGCCTGTTCCAAAGTCCAATCGAATCCACGAATACGCGCTCGGACCGTGACTGCGACAAAGGAAATTTGAAACATCACATGAGCAATGATGACGGTTGTGTATCCAAAGTCGACACCGCGCGACAAGAACAGTGTTGCTAACGAACTGCCCAACACCACTTCAGGTGACGTGAGGGGCAACACCAAGAACAAGTTGACGGCGCCTGAGCCGTTAAAGCGATATCGACTCAAGGACAGTGCAATCATTGTTCCCAACACGGCTGCAATCACCGACGAGATAAGCGCAACGCGCAAACTCACAAACAGTGCATC
>CAEZTC010000003.1_pt1 | contig 16165 bp, 17 predicted proteins | sample 7264111 | NCBI WGS metagenome assembly CAEZTC01 (sample SAMEA6813793, study PRJEB35770) | uncultured Acidimicrobiaceae bacterium | biome: Freshwater; feature: Freshwater reservoir; material: water | place: Czech Republic | collected 2016-08-15 | depth 0.5m m | reverse complement strand
GACTCAGTCTCGCTGTAGGAGTTCACGCCAATCACTACTTGTTCGCCGGACTCAATACGTCGTGTGCGCTTGGCCATCGATTGCACGAGGCGTCCTTTGAGTTCGTCCACTGCGTTGAATGCTCCACCCAGTGACAGCACTTCCTCAAACTCAGCCCATGCAGTATCACGTAATTCAGCGGTTCGCGCTTCAATCACTTTTGATCCGTCGAAAATGTCGTCGTATTCCAAAAGATCCGATTCAAATGCAAGTACCTGTTGCATGCGCAGTGACCATTGCTGATCCCAGGGGCGTGGTAAACCAAGAGCTTCGTTCCATGCAGGTAACTGCACACTGCGTGCACGTGCATTTTTAGAAAGTGTGACAGCGAGCATTTCCAGCACAATGCGTTGCACGTTGTTTTCTGGTTGTGCTTCAGTGAGCCCCAAAGAGTTCACCTGCACGCCATAACGGAATCGCCGTGCTTTGGGATCGGTGACGTTATAGCGCTCACGACCAATGCGATCCCACAACTCTGTGAAGGCACGCATTTTGCACACTTCTTCTACGAAACGAATACCGGCATTGACGAAGAAAGAAATGGATCCAAATACTTGATCGAATTGTTCTTCACTTACCTGGCCGCTTGCACGCACTGCATCGAGCACATCAACTGCCGTAGCCAGCGAATATGCAATTTCTTGCACAGGGGTAGCACCAACTTCTTGCAGGTGGTACGAGCACACATTCATGGGGTTCCACTTCGGTGCGTTATGTGCACACCATGCCACCATGTCCACGATCAAACGCTTTGAAGGTGCTGGCGGGAAAATGTAAGTGCCGCGCGAGAGGTATTCCTTCACAATGTCGTTTTGTGTAGTGCCTCGAAGTTCACGAGCAGTGACACCTTGTTCACGAGCATTTGCGACATACAAGGCAAGCATCCATGCAGCTGTTGCATTGATGGTCATGGAGGTGTTCATCTTGCCCGGTGGAATGGAGTCGAGCAATGTACGCAGGTGGCCGAGGTGTGCAACAGGTACACCTACTTTGCCCACTTCGCCTTGGGCCAACACATGATCGGGGTCGTATCCCGTTTGTGTGGGAAGATCAAAAGCAATGGAGAGACCCGTTTGGCCTTTGGCCAAGTTGGTGCGGTAGAGCTTGTTGGACGCCGCGGCCGTGGAGTGGCCTGAGTAGGTACGCATCAACCATGGGTCATCGCGGCGGGGAGTGCTTGCATCTGTCACATCTCAAGTATGGCAACGCAGATGGGCGTTCCCCACAGGGCTACGGGGTAACCGAGTGTGCCAAGAGCTCGAGATATTGGGCCCGAGGCACCTCCACACAACCCAAAGAGGCAAGGTGATCAGTACACCATTGCGTATCCAGCAAGGTCATGCCCGCTGCATTCATGGCATCTACCAGGTGCATGACTGCGACTTTTGAGGCATCGCGTTGCAGATGAAACATGGATTCGCCTGCAAAAAAATTGTTGATGCGCACTCCGTAGAGGCCGCCAATGAGCCGATTGTCTGTATTCCAGACTTCAACACTGTGTGCATGACCCAGTGCATGCAAGGTGCAATATGCATCGATGAACTCTTGAGTAATCCACTGGCCTTCGGTATGGGCCGAAGCACACTGTTGCATTACTTCGGCGAATGACTGATTAATCGTGACAGTGAACTTGCGTGCACTTTGTTTCATGGACCTTGTCACACGCAAGCCATCAAGGGGAATGACGCCACGTGCAACTGGAGACCACCAACCCAAATCACGATGTCGGTTTCCGAGATACATAGGAAACATTCCGTGTGAATAGGCGTACAACAAAGTTGTGGGCGCCAAGTCAGCACCTGCTGCAACAACATCATCGTCGTTGGACCATTCGTGTGGCTCGGGGAAACCCCAGTCACATGTGTTCGGTGGCAACATGTCACCGACCGCGTTTCATCTAGTAGCTGTAGAAGCCTTGACCAGATTTGCGTCCCAATTTGCCGGCTGCAACCAAACGACGCAACGTCGGCACTGGTGCATAGTTCGGATCTGCGAACTCTGCATACAACGCATCAAGAATTGCCAAGGATGTATCGAGACCCACGAGATCAAGAAGTGCAAATGGGCCCATTGGGAAATTGCAGCCACCCTTCATTGCAACATCGATGTCTTCCATTGATGCAGTGCCTGTTTCCCAGATACGAATTGCGTTGTTCAAGTAAGGGAACAGCAATGCATTCACAATGAAGCCTGCACGGTCTTTTACTTGCACGCCAGACTTTCCACACTTAGCAGTGAAGTCATTTGCTGCAGCAATGGTGTCGTCTGATGCAGTGATGGGTCGGACTACTTCAACGAGTGGCATTGCAGTTGCAGGGTTGAAGAAGTGGATGCCACACACCTTGTCGGGGCGATTTGTTGCCATTGCCATCTCAACTACGGGAAGTGTGCTGGTGTTGGTGGCGAGAATTGCACTTGGCTTTACTGCTGCATCAAGTTCTGCAAACAAGGCCTTCTTCACAGCGAGATCTTCCACAACGGATTCAATGACGAGGTCGCAATCTGCAAGATCGGAAATCTTGTCGGTCGCAGACAAGCGCGACAAGATTGCTGCTTTGTCGTCAGCGGTGATCTTTTCGCGTTGTACTTGCTTATCGAGTCCTTTTTCCACCGAGGTGATCATTGCTTGTGCAGTAGCAGCGCTACGTGAGCGCACAATGACGTCATAGCCAGCTTTTGCAGCAACTTCAGCAAGTCCTGAGCCCATGATGCCCGAGCCACAGATTCCAACTTTTTTCATGTCAATCCTCCCGATTAGGTATCCCGCGAGGCTAACAATGTGACCTGCCATCGCAACAACTGCGAGGCAGAAGCACCTTATTTCTCGGTGATGGTGACCGAGTTGACTGTGACGGTGCGGCTTGGCTTCCCGCCTAGCCCATCATCGGTGGCGGTGTGGAGTGCCTGAATGGCCTTGACTACATCGAGCCCTTGGGTGATCTTGCCAAAGGTGACATAAGTGCCTTGGCTGTTGAGAAGTGATCCATTGGGGCCGGTGACAAAGAAGAACTGTGCTCCACCCGAGTTCGGACCTTGCGATCGAGCCATCACCAGATCACCTTCGGAATACTCAAAACCTGAGCCTTCATCGGCGATTGTGTAGCCGACGCTGTCTGATGCACTAAAGCCACCACCTTGAATGATGTCAATTGAGGGGTCGGTGCGGAAGATTGTGGTGGTGTCGTAGTAGCGATAACGCGCAAGCGACACAAAGTTGTTCACCGTGCCAGGTGTGTTCTCAGTGTCAAGTTCAACAACGATTTCACCCTCGGTGGTATCAAATGTTGCGGTGTAGGACTTGGCGGGGTCAATGCAGTTCTCCATTGGCCCGGCAAAGGAATTCACTCGCTCACTTTCGCCTTCGACTGCAGGACATGGGGTAAGTTCCACAGGTGCAGAAGTTGCGGGTGCAGTGTCTGTAGTCGTTGATTCGTCATCACCTGTCACCAGATTGGCGACAAGAAACAGCGCCAACACAACGACGGGGATTCCGAGTCCAAAACGCAGACCGCGACTGCGGACCTTGTTGAGTTTTTGTTTACGGATGCGCTCTTGACGGGCGCGCTCACGGTTGGCCTTTTGACGTTGTCTTTTATCTGTTCCCACGAATTCGGCAGGTTAGTGGCATCGGGGTAGCCTTTGACGGCAGTGGCACTGATTGTTCAAAAATATGGCGGCACCTCGGTGGCTGACCCCGACCGCATTAAGTCGGTGGCTGACCACGTGGCCTTTACGCGCCGCCACGGAAATGACGTGGTGGTCGTGGTGTCTGCCATGGGTAAAACCACGGACAACCTGCTCTCGCTCGCCAATGCGGTCTCCAATGTGCACCCAGGACGCGAAATGGACATGCTCCTCACCACAGGCGAGCGCATCTCGATGTCGCTGCTCTCCATGGCCTTGGCTGGTGTGGGCGTGGAAGCCGTGAGCTTCACTGGATCCCAGGTGGGCATCATCACCGACACCATTCATACGAAAGCCAAAATTCTCGAGATCAAAGGTGACCGTGTGCGCGATGCACTTGCCGAAGGCAAAGTGGTCGTGGTTGCAGGATTCCAAGGCGTTTCCACCGACAGTGAAATCACCACCCTTGGTCGTGGCGGAAGCGACACCACTGCAGTTGCATTAGCTGCTGCTCTCAATGCTGATGTGTGTGAGATCTACACCGACGTCACGGGCGTGTTCTCTGCTGATCCACGCATCGTTCCGCAAGCTCGCAAGCTTCGCCAATTGCAGTTTGATGAGATGTTGGAGATGGCTGGCGTGGGAAGCAAAGTACTCGCACTTCGCTCCGTTGAATTTGCTCGTAATCACAATGTGCCCATTCATGTGCGCTCAAGTTTCACTTGGGAACATGGAACATGGGTGAGCGCAGAGAAGTCACAAGGAGAAAACTCCATGGAAGAACCAATCATTTCTGGTGTGGTACACGACGCCAGTGAATCAAAGGTGACGGTGGTGGGAGTTCCTGATCGCCCAGGTATCTCTGCTGCATTGTTTGAAAATCTTGCGAATGCAAACATCAACGTGGACATGATTGTGCAAAACACATCAAAAGATGGTCTCACTGATATTTCATTCACCATGCCCAAAGCAGATATGAATGTTGCCGAAGAGATTGTCTCCAATGTGGCCAAAGAAATTGGTGCACAAGGCGTGACTCACGATTCTGAGATTGCCAAAGTGTCATTGGTGGGTGCAGGTATGAAGACAAGCCCCGGCATTGCTGCAAAAATGTTCCGCATCTTGGCCGACAACAACATCAACATTCACATGATCTCCACCAGCACCATTCGTGTATCGGTTGTGGTGTCATCTGCCGATATGGAGGCAGCAGTTACTTCGCTCCATTCAGCGTTTGGTTTGGATTCGGGTACTGCATATTCGGCACCATTACCCGAACGCAAGTAGACCGCCTGCAATACTCAATAAATGGCTCGCCGACGACAAATCATTCCTTGGAGGGCCGCGGGCACTCGAGCAGAGATGCGTCGCAACGCCGATGAAGTAGTGCAAGACACTGGCTGGGTCTTCAACAACGTCACTGGATCTGCGCTCACTCTTGAACAATTTGTCGCTACAGGCAATGCAGAAGTTGATGTGTATCTCAATCGTTTTGGTTGGAGTGAGATGCCACCTTCGATGTCCATTTTGGAAATTGGTTCTGGCATTGGACGCATGACAGCGGCGCTCACGCGCCAATTCCGTTCTGTGTTCGCAAGTGACGTGGACGCTGCGTTTTTGGAACGGTGTCGAGAGACGGTGTCACGCTTTGGTGACGTGACTGCATTGCGCACTGTGCACATCGCAGATGGAAGCTCTGTGCATCTAGAAGACAACAGCGTGGATCTTGTGTTTTCCTACATCACCTTGCAGCACTGCAAGGCAAGTGATGCGCTACGTCTTACCTCTGAGGCCACTCGTGTGGCGAAGCCCGGTGGATGGATCGCCCTCAATTACCGCACTTATGTCCCCGCCGATGCTGTGTTGCTTCCCGCAGGTGCATTGATGCGCGTGCTGTGGAATGTGCCGGTCGTGGGTCCAAAGTTGTCGCAATGGCGTTGGTCCACTCGTTTGGGCTGGCAAGCAAACCGTTTGAATCCACGGCGAGTATTGAATCTGCTGGAGACATCTCGAGTGGAGTTTGACGAGTTGGTCATTCTGCATCACCCAGGTCGCCCAGCTTCGCAGGCCACATTTATGGGTGAGGCCGTGCGGCAGCGTGATTTGGATGTCGCCAATAAAAGTCATTGGTGGCTGCTCGCTCGCTGCCGTTAGTCTCGTGTGTTATGCGAGTAGGTGTAATTGGAGCAACCGGACAAGTGGGCAGCGTGATGCGCACACTTTTGGCAGAACGTAACTTCCCGATTACAGAACTTCGTTTCTTTGCCTCCGCACGTTCGGCGGGGTCCACGTTGCCTTGGGGTACAGGGAGCATTGTGGTGGAAGATGCCGCAACAGCTGATCCGAGCGGGCTTGATATTGCGTTGTTCTCTGCGGGAGCAACATCGTCGCGTGAACTTGCTCCAAAATTTGCCGCCGCAGGTGCAATCGTTATTGACAACTCAAGTGCTTTCCGTATGGACCCAGAAGTGCCGTTGATTGTGAGTGAGGTCAACGGACATCTCGCACATGGCACTGCCAAGGGAATCATCGCAAATCCGAACTGCACCACCATGGCGGCTATGCCTGTGTTGAAGCCACTCCATGATGAGGCAGGTCTTATCAAGATGGTGGCAAGCACATATCAAGCAGTAAGTGGTGGTGGACTGGCCGGCGTTGACGAGCTTGATGTGCAAACACGTGCGATGTATGACAAAGCAGCAGGCCTCACATTTGATGGCGACGCAGTGGTGTCACCTGAGCCAAAGAAATTCGCACGCACCATTGCATTCAATGTGTTGCCTTATGCGGGTTCACTTGTTGACGATGGTGAAGGTGAGACTGATGAGGAAAAGAAACTGCGTAACGAGACGCGCAAGATTTTGGAAATCCCAGGTTTGAAAATGTCAGGTCTGTGTGTGCGTGTACCTGTGTTTACAGGACACTCACTTGCAATCAATGCTGAGTTCTCTTCTTCCATTACCGCAGCCCGTGCACGCGAGATTTTGGCACACGCGCCCGGCGTGTCGTTGGTAGATATCCCTACACCTCTGCTTGCCGCAGGAAAAGACCCCAGCTATGTCGGTCGTATTCGTCAAGATGAAACAGTGGACGACAATCGTGGGTTGGCGTTGTTCCTCAGCAATGACAACCTGCGAAAAGGTGCTGCATTAAACGCAGTGCAAATTGCAGAGTTACTCGTCAAATAAAAACTGGGGCGTGAATGCCCATGTGAATTAGGCAGGTGTTGTTGCAGATTCTTCTGCAGTCACATCGACAGCGTCTGCATCGTGTGAGACTTCATCCTCTGCGATTTCAATTTCGGGAAGACCTTCGGCGTAACAACCGCCAGAGGCAATTTCATTTACTGCTTTACGCAGGCGAAGAGAATCAAGTGGCTTAATAGTCCAGCCGTCTGCACCACTGCGACGCGCCATGTGAATATCGGCGATGCGGTCAAGCAACATCAGCACCGGCACCTTGGGAAGACGTCCATCTGATTGATCAAGGCGAAGATCCATGGTGATAGCCATGCCGCCCATGCTTCCCACTTGCATGTCAAGAATTGCAATATCAGGAGTTTGTGCTGCAACTGCGCGCGACACATGGCGACCATTGCTCACAATTTCAAATGTGGTGGATGGGGAATCAAGTGCGGCCACAACCTCGTTGACGACCCACTGTTCATCGGTAGCAATCAAAATATGCACGCCTTGACTCTACTTGGCTGATGACGGGGCTGCGAGTTGCTCAGCGAGTTCGCTAATTGACTCAATACTGTGAATATCTGTGGGAAATTCAGTGACTGCGGTGAGGTGTGCGGGTGGAAATTTCACACGGGTGCGAGCAATAAATTCGTCAATTCCAGCCTCGGCACGCTCTGCATCAACTAGCAACCCAGCCAAGATGGTGTGTGCCGCGGCAACATCGCCGGTTGCATTGCGTGCAAAGTTCATCTGATCAGTTGATGATGTGTCCCCAAATCGCGGTGGCATTCGATTTGCGACTACGTACTTGAGGTCAATCTTCAAACGAGATAGTTCGCTGACAAAGTGATCGGCTTCACGAAGTGCGTCGGGCGATGGAGCGGTGACGACCACAAAACGGGTGTCATCACTTCGCAGTGTGCGCGCAACAGCCAATGCACGTTGTGTGAATTCCTTTTCCATGCCATCAAAGGCACGCAGGAAAGATGCAACACCAGCAAGTGCATCAGAGCCCACTACCGAAGAGATTGCTTTGAGAACTGGAGTAATTGCGGCGCTGGCAAAACGCAGTCCACCGCGCCCTGGAGCGATGAGTACACGCACGATGGGGTGCTTCAGAAAGCGCGCGAGTCGTTCTGGTGACTCAAGAAAGTCCAACGCATTACGCGAAGGAGGAGTATCCACAATGACGAGATCGAAGCGCTCATCGTTGTAGAGCTCGTAGAGACGTTCTGCTGCCATGTAGTCACGAGTGCCCGAGAGCGAACGCGAGAGGCTTCTATAAAAAGAATTCTCCATCATCTCTGTCGCGCGTTCTGGTGTGGGAGCCGCCGAGCGCACAAGATTGTCAAACGTTTCGCGTACATCAAGCATGCTGACCCACATCTCACCCGACGCGGAAATCTGTACTTGTTCTGGTTCGTTACCAAGAGATTCTGTGAGTCCAATTGCATCTGCAAGACGTTTCGCTGGGTCAATAGTGATCACTACGACTCGTCGCCCCGCACGCGCTGCAATCACGCCAAGTGATGCAGCGATACTTGTTTTTCCTACGCCGCCAGTTCCGCATGTGACGATGACACGTGCGCTGTGACACATCTGTTCAAGAGAAATCTCACTCATGGCAGTTCCTGGATTCTTGCGGCAAGTTCGGTAGCAAGTGATTCCACAAGGTCTGCACCTTCGGTGACGTAACGGTGCACTCGTAGTTGTTCAGACTGGGTGAGATCATTCAACGTGGAAAGCGCTGTCTGTTGTGCCTGCATGCGAGTGGAGACGTATTCATACGCATTGCGTAATGGTGTATCTAAGCTCTGAGCAGATAACACCGGCACATCACGTTCGCATTTGTTCACCACAATAGGAAGCAGGGTTAATCCCAGTGTGTGCTGTAGTTCATGAATCACCTCTGATGATTCCATCACTGGTGTCATTGCAGCGGTAGTCACCATGAGAATCTTGCAGCGAGCGGGATCAGTCAACATCGTGATCACTTCATCGGACTGTTGACCAATAGGTCCTGTAGGAATCGCACGCTTTAGTTGTGCCGGTGCCCGCACAAAATCAATGGCATGGCCTGCAGCTGGTCCATCAACGATGATGACTTCTGCGCGTTTGTCTTTTTCATACGCCTTGATGCGCCCGAGTACCAAAAGGTCATCGAGCCCTGGGGCGGTAGTTGCCACCAGTTCCACGATTCCCGAGCGAGCCAGTTGGCGTGACAAAAGTCCCATCCCTTTGGAAGAGAGAAAATCACTCAGAGCCCCGCCAGGTGTGACGGTGACATGTTCAAGGTGCTCATTGGCTGGAACCTCAATAGATTCAGTGTGAAGACTGACTAATAGGGTACGAAGACCGCTTCGGGCCGAAGCCAGCGCTAGGGCAGCCGCGACAGCGGATTTCCCAACGCCGCCTTTGCCCGCAACAATGAGGACACGCTGTGTCGTGAAAAAGTGGTGTAGTTCCATAAAGCAAGGAGTAACTAGTGAGGGTAGGCGCAAAAAGACGCTTCGTGTGCGGACTTGGACTAGTTCTTGTTGCTCCTTTGGTGGGCCTGATGGCCTCTCAAGGTGCCCAGGCTGCCGGCGAGGCGGACAATCTGGCGCCTGTTGACGTGGTGGAAGTCAGTGGATTGATTGACAGCATCGTTGCACAAAACATTGAAGAGGCAATTACGCGCTCGCAAGAAAATGGATCTCAAGCGCTCATTTTGCAAATGAACACCAAAGGTGCAGTGGTGAGTCGTGATCGTATGGCTCAACTTGCTGGTGCTATCGCTGCATCAAAAGTTCCTGTTGCAATTTGGGTGGGACCAAGTGGTGCACGCGCATTAGGTATGCCTGCACAATTACTCACAGTTGCAGACGTGACGGCGATGGCGCCAGGAGCACGTATTGGTCGCACAGGGCGCATGTTGACAGTGAATGATGTGGAACTGTCCTTTGGTGATGCAAAAGATGCCGTGTATGCAAAAACAGTGGGCTTCGTTGAAGCGCGCGAGTTGGGAATCTTGAAGTTTTCCAATGACGACCGCGGCGTGCCCGTGTTGCGCAACATGTTGTTCGCGCTCGATGGAGTGGAATCGCGCGGGGTTGTTCTTGACACTGTTGTTGACGTTCTTGATGCACAAGGACAAGTCACACGCGAGGCCACAACAGTGCGCTTCTTCAAACTTGGTCTTGTGCCGCGCTTGTTGCACACAGTGGCAAGTCCCGCATCTGCTTATTTGTTGTTAACCATTGGACTTGCATTGTTGGTGTTTGAGTTCTTCACTGCCGGCATCGGTGTTGCAGGTCTTGTCGGTGCAGTCACACTTATCTTGGGTTCAGTAGGTATTGGTGAATTACCCATGAGTGGTTTTGGTATTGCCTTGTTGCTGTTGGCAATGGTGGCCTTTGCGGTTGATGTGCAAGTAGGAATACCGCGATTATGGACAGGGGTGGGTTTAGTCCTCTACATCGTCGCGTCCTTCACAATGTTCCGGCCTGTCGACGGCCTCACGATGCGCCCATCGTGGATCACATTGGCGGTGGGAATTGTGGGTATTGCCTTGACGTTCATTGTGGGTATGCCCTCGATGGTGCGCACTCGTTTCGCAACTCCCACCATTGGTCGTCAGAATCTTGTGGGTGCAACAGGCGTAGCCGTGGGCGAGATTGCCCCCGATGGAGTAGTGATGGTGGACGGCGCACAGTGGCGTGCACGTACCAATCGTGCAACACCATTAGCAACTAACGCCGAGATTCGAGTTGTCGACATTGATGGAGTGACTTTGCAAGTGGAACCGATTGAAGGTGGCGCACGCGACTATCGCGAAAAGAGAGCGTCACACTAATCCCATGTGGTTTTTGCTGATTGTTGCACTCATTGTGGTGATCCCACTTGCTGAGTTGTATTTCATTGTGCAAGTGGGCCAAGAACTAGGAATTTTGCCCACGATCGCATTACTCATTGTGATTTCCGCAGTGGGTTCTGCATTAGTGAAGCGCGAAGGTGTTCGCGTGTATCGAGATTTTGTGAGTGCTATTCGCACTGGCGTAGAACCCACTCGACAAATCGTTGCCGGCGTATGTGTATTGGGTGCAGGCGTGATGTTCTTGGCGCCTGGTTTTTTCTCCGACATTGTGGGTATCACACTGCTGTTACCACCCACACGGCGTGTGGTGACGCGATTGGTGATGCGGGGATCTTCGCGTCGCGCCACGGTGATACGCGCAACCCATACAGGACCTATCGTTGACCTCCGTGGACATCTGACAAAAAAAGATGACGTCATTGACGTACAGCCACGCGAGGGGGACGAAGCACAGTGACATCTGCACCACAACACGACGAACCATTTGATCCAGCGCTAGTTCCTGTTAAGCCGGCCGCCACCGTGTTGCTGGTGCGCGATGCCGAAGCGGGCGGCATTGAAGTGTTTATGTTGCGCCGCACCTTTAATGCAGCGTTCGCAAGCGGCATGTTTGTTTTTCCCGGTGGCAAAGTAGATGACGTTGACGGTGTGGAAGAAATTGCAGAACTCTGTGATGGTCTGTGGGATGACGAAGCAAGCGCACTGTTAGGTATTGCTTCTGGTGGTCTTGCCTATTGGGTGGCCTGTATTCGTGAGTGCTTCGAAGAAGCGGGTGTATTGCTCGCTCGTCATCAAGACACCGGTGAAATTGTTCGTTTTGATGATCCAGTTGTTGCGGAACGTTTTCAAAAAGAACGTGTCAACATTCACGACGGCTCTGTTGCATTGTTGGATCTGTGCGAGCGTGAAGGTTTGACCTTGACGACCGATGAAATTCACTACGTCTCACATTGGATTACACCAATGGGTGAGCGTCGTAGATTCGACACTCGTTTCTTTATTGCTCGCGCACCGAATGCACAAGAGCCGTTGCATGATGATGGTGAAACGATTGCCAGCATGTGGATTAGCCCGCAAGAAGCCATGGAGCGTGCGCATGAGAAAGACTTGATGTTGATGCCGCCGACGAAGGCAAACATTGAGTTTCTCTTGCCATTTGCTACAGCAGACGAAGTAATGAAAGCGGCCTCACAAGTAAGTCGACCGCAGGCAATTTTGCCGAAACTCAAGACTGACGCTGATGGTCGAGTGGTAGGAATTGCTATGCCGGGCGATCCTGAGTACGCCGGACTGTAACTCCCACTTCTGCAACGTCGCCGTCACGTGCCGAGCATCCGGCCATGTCCTCAACATCGGGTGTGTCTTCAATAATGCGTGCAGCGATTTGCAAAAACACTTGCGCTGCATTTCCCGTGCCTGTCAACACAACTGGCTCACCCGCATCACTACCCGCAGCAACTGTGGGTTCGATGGGAACTTGACCTAGTAGTTCCACACCAATTTCATCGGCAAGTGCTTGACCGCCACCCGTGCCGAACAATGCGTAACTGGTGCCGTGTTCACATTCAAATGCACTCATGTTTTCAATGACACCTGCAACACGAAGGAAACTTCGACGTGCCATATCGGCTGCGCGAATGGCAACTTTTTGCGCAGAGACTGCAGGCGTCGTCACAATCAATAAATCTGTGCGCGGCAACATACGAGCCAATCCCATTTGTACGTCTCCCGTACCTGGTGGCATGTCAATCACCAAATAGTCAAGGTGTCCCCAGTGCACATCATTGAGGAATTGTTCCACCGCTTTGGTCAACATCAACCCACGCCACATCAGTGCAGTGCCTTCGTCCTCTACCAACATCCCAGTTGAGACAACTTTTAAGAGGCCATTACCTACGCGACGTTCATTGGGAATGATCTTTGGCTTGTCGCTTCCCTCCACACGCTCTGCTTCTAGACGGTCGGGCATTCCTAACATGCGCGGAATAGAGAAACCCCAAATGTCTGCATCGAGAACACCGACTGTTTTTCCGGCTGCAGCCAATGCTGCGGCGAGATTGACAGTGACTGATGATTTACCCACTCCACCTTTGCCGCTAGCGATTGCAAGAACACGTGCCGATGTAGGAACGGCAGTGTCAGTTGCATTTTCTCGTGCATTCCATCGGGCGCGTGTCATGACAGCAGAGCGTTCATCTGCAGTCATCTCGCCCCAGTCGATTTTCACTTTTTGCACCCATGGGTGCACCTCAAGGCGTGAGCGAATGTCTTTTTGAATCTGGGCCCGCAAAGGGCAGCCACGAATGGTCAACTTCACGCCGATGGTCACAATGCCATCTGCCATGGTGATGTCTCCGGCCATTCCCAAGTCAACGATGTTGTCACCCAGTTCAGGGTCAATGACGGCCCGCAACAAGTTGCGCACTTCCTCAATCGTTGGGGCCGGGGAGGTTCTCTGGCTCACGAAAAACAGTGTACGGGGATTGCACTATTCCTGACTTGGTAACTAGGATATGAGGTAGTTCATAGTCCGTTATTCGGAGGGTTTAGCCATGATCACATTGACCGATACAGCAGCACAAAAAGTCGCACAGCTCATTGAAGCTGAAGGTGCAACAGATCTCGCATTGCGCGTTTCTGTGAAGAGCGGTGGATGTTCTGGATTTTCCTACGACATGTACTTCGACAGTGACATCTCTACCGATGACATCACCTTGTCATTTGGTGCTGTAAAGGTCGTCGTTGACTCCGCATCAGCACCAATGCTCGAAGGCGCAAGTCTTGACTTCAAAGATTCACTGACAGAGCAGGGATTCTCCATTAGCAATCCCAACGCAACACGCTCATGCGGTTGCGGCAAGTCGTTTAGCTAATTCCCTCCGCGGCGAGTGCGTCGCGAATTTCATCGACATCGAACACGGCGTCGAGTCTGTTCACTAAAACGCCTTGCGCATTCGCGATGTAGAGCACTGGTTCAAAATCCAAACTGTATGCAGTGACCGCTGGTGCAACCACTGTCGTTGTTCTATCTGTGTAGACGTCGGCGTGTACGAATGCCGCACGATCACCAACTGATGAGGCAACATCGATGAGTGCATCCAGCCCTGGCGCGCATGTTCCTGTTTTGCAATATGCAGGCGTACCAATCATGTATACAACGGGCTTGCCGCTCGCTAACGCTTCAGTCAGCGTGATGTCATGAAAAGGACATGGCGCATCGGGGCGAGTACACAACGGGTCAACACCTCGTGTGTCGCTCAAGGTAGGTGTATCGAAAGCGGGAAGCGGGTCTCCCACTAATGGCATTGCAACCATTGAGCGTTCAAAGATTTGAAAACTCATCTCTGAACTTGGCGCCTCGTTCACGGTGAGGGTGTAGAGACCCACTTCTGTGATGTCGATAACAAATGGCCAGTAGGGAATGGACATGTTTGTTGCATGCATATCTGCAGTTGTGTAGGCAATGACTTCTTGTCCGGTGTCCATGTTGGTCACCGAGGCCGTCAACGTAGGAGGAAGCGATGACATCTTGTCGCTTCCCAAAAGACCAGTTGCATCGGCAAGAGAAATGGGAAGACGCACCTTGCCGGGCACCATGCCAGTGGGTGGGAATCGCTTCACCAACTGGTGAGACTTGTTGACCTTGCCAAAGCTGTTGCCTGTTGGGGAACTTGAACCACCACAGGCGGCAAGAAAAGCGCCTGCTCCGACTGCGGCCGAGAGGCCAAAGAACTTGCGACGGCTCAGGTGGGTGGGGGGATTCACGCTCACAATGGTACGCCGTAGGTGCGGTGGCATAGGATGAGACATATGGCTGCACCAGTTCAACCCCCCTATACCCCTGTAGTTCGCGCTGGCGATTGGGTGATCGTGTCGGGTCAATTGGGAATGAAAGATGGTGCGTTAGTGCCAGGTGGCGTTCTCGCCCAGACCGCACAAGCAGTGGTGAACCTCAAAGCACAGTTGGCAACTATGGGTGCCACAGTGAATGACATTGCAAAGACTTTGTGTTTTCTCACCGACATGGACACCTTCCCGCAATTCAACGAGTCATATGCGGCCGGATTTGGATCTGCACGTCCTGCACGTTCAACCATTGGTGTAAAGCAATTGCCCTTTGGCGGTGCGGTAGAGATTGAAGCATGGGCGTATCTGCCAGCAGGTGCAGCAAAGAAGAAAGCTTCGGGTAAGAAAGCCGCTGCCAAAAAGTCCACGGCTAAGAAATCAGCAGCAAAGAAGCCTGCTGCAAAGAAGGCCGTGAAAAAATCATCAGCTAAGAAGGTTGTTGCGAAGAAATCCGCTCCAAAGAAAACGGCGAAGAAGTCGCCTGCACGAAAGAAGAAGTAAGAACATGACTGGTCCAATTATCATCGTTGCTGTTCTTTTGGTTTTTCCCATCGTGGTGGGTTTGTCGACTGCAGCACTTGCTGGCGTTCTCGGTTACTTCTTGAATCGTGATGCTGAAGTGCGTCACGAGGGCAGCGAACTGCTCGAGACAAACATTTAACTTGTCACTCAATGCACGGTCACCACAATGACGGCTGACCTCCTCATTCACAATGCGCTTCTTGTCGCAACGGTTGACGACACACGTCGTGAGATACCTGGCGGTTGGATTTCCATAACGGATGGTTTCATTACTGCAGTCGGTTCTTCTGTCGACCCGTTACCTGAGGCAAAAGAAATACGCGATGCATCAGGTTGTCTTGTAACACCCGGGCTCATCAATACACATCATCACTTGTACCAAAACTTGACGCGTGCCTATCCACCGATGACGTCGTCACCATTATTTGGTTGGCTGCAAACTTTGTATCCGTTGTGGCGTGTGCTCAATGAAGAGTCGGTGTTTGCGTCTGCATGGGTGGGATTAGCGGAACTGGCACTGTCGGGGTGCACCACTTCAACAGACCACTTATATCTTCACCCACGTGGTGGCGGAGATTTGCTCACTGCAGAAATCACCGCCGCACAAGATCTCGGCATGCGTTTTCATCCCACACGTGGCTCCATGTCACTGTCGCAAAAAGATGGCGGACTGCCCCCCGATGATGTGGTGCAAGAAGATGATGAGATTCTGGCGCAATGTCGCGAAGCCGTAGAGCGCCATCATGATCGATCGTTTGGGGCAATGACACGTGTGGCATTGGCTCCATGTTCTCCGTTTAGCGTGACGAAAGATTTGATGATTCGCACTGCACAACTCGCCGAAGAACTTGATGTGCGTCTGCATACACATTTTGCAGAGAATTCTGAAGACGATGAATTTTCTCTTGCCACATTCGGCTGTCGCCCTTTTGAATATCTACAAGAAGTGGGTTGGCTCTCGAATCGCACCTGGGTGGCGCACTGTGTGATGCCCAATCCCGAAGAGATTGTGCAGTTGGGCCGCGCCGGTATTGGAGCTGCGCATTGTCCAAGCTCCAATTTGATTTTGGCTTCTGGTATCTCACCGATCGTC
>CAEZTC010000002.1_pt1 | contig 16556 bp, 18 predicted proteins | sample 7264111 | NCBI WGS metagenome assembly CAEZTC01 (sample SAMEA6813793, study PRJEB35770) | uncultured Acidimicrobiaceae bacterium | biome: Freshwater; feature: Freshwater reservoir; material: water | place: Czech Republic | collected 2016-08-15 | depth 0.5m m | reverse complement strand
TCAGTTGCGTTGCAACGCGAGAAGGGCAAGTTTGTTCCTGGTCTTGGACACCCTGTGCACAAACAAGGCGACCCCCGCACACCAGTGCTGATGGCGTTGGCGCGAGAGAACGGAACGTTTGGTCCGCATCTTGCGTTGTTTGAAGCAATTGGCCGGGTGCATTCAGAAATCCTGGGTAAGACACTGCCGCTGAATGGGGCGGGTGTCTGTGGTGCGGTCTTGGCGGATCTGGATCTGCCACTTGGTGTGATGCGCGGAGTTGCCTTGTTGGCGCGGTGCGCCGGGTTGCTTGGTCACATCGTGGAAGAACAGACCCACCCGATTGGCATTGACGTGTACATGAACGTGGACCGCAATATCGATTATCAGCCTCCCAAGTAAGGCCCATATCTCCCAAAACCAAGCCCCACAAGGGTTTAATGGCATGTGTCGGCGGGCACAGGAAATCCACCCTTTGGTGTCCGCACATTGGTAATTTGTCCGCTAGTCGGGCAAAAGGCCCGCATGAACCTATTGGGGGTCATTCACATGGCAAATTCACTTGCACCCAGCGCTTCACAGCGTTGGCATAAGTGGGTCGAGGAGCATCCAGTTGGCGGTCTTGCCGTCATTGGTCTCATTGCGACCCAACTCGGCACATACTTCGGTTACGTGTTTCCAGCATTCGGACTACCAACCTTGCCTTGGCCGATGTATAACGGTGCGCTCGCGCTCGGTATCAACGGTCCAAACTGGGGTAGCTATTTCGATGCTGAATTCAACATCGTTGCAGAAAACGCCGGCTGGCTTTTCTTCTCGGGTCAGTCATTGCACTTCGTCAACGGAATCGTTTTTGCGATGCTCTTCGGAATTTTTGCACACAAGCAAATTCCAGTGAAGGGTCATGTCGCAAAGGGTTTGATCTACGGCGTAGTCATGACAATCATCAGTGCAGGACTTCTCGTTCCTTATGCATACGTTGCAGAACAGGGCTACGGATTGTTCTTGTTTGATGGACCTGACGGTTGGAAACTTCCTGCAGGAATCTTGGTGTGGCACCTTATCTACGGTGCATTCCTTGGATTGCTCTATCAGCCAAAAGACAGTAACTAACTAGTCACTTTCGATGAAAAAGGCCCGGCTCAATGAGCCGGGCCTTTTTTAATTGTGTCGTGAACTATTGCAATTATGCAAACAGGCGGCGCGATGCAATCTCGCAACCCTGTGAAAGTGCTGCAAGTTTTGCAAAGGCCACATCGGGGTCAATGGTGGTTGTGCCCACATGCACAGAAAATCCGCAATCCACACCGCCAAGTAGTCGTTCAGGATCTACGACCTCTGCCCAGCGCTCTAGACGTTGCGCAACAAGTTCAGGATGTTCGATGTAGTTCGACTGAGGTTCAATCACTCCAGGACAAATGAACTTGTCCTTGGGAACACCAGATTCTTTGAGGGCATACCACTCGTGGGCATGGCGTGGGTTTGCACCCTCAAACAACACGGTTTGCGGTTTTGCTTTCCACACGATGTCGATGATGTCATTGATGGGCACATCGTGATGGTGTGGACCGGGGTAGTTACCCCAACATAAATGCATACGTAACTGTTCGGCGGGAATATTGCGCACTGCATGATTGAGTGCCTCTACATGCATTGAAATGGTTGCGCGGAATTCCTCTAGCGACATGTGTGCATATGCAGAATGTCGTCCCATTGCAAGATCCGGGCAGTCCACTTGCACTACAGCGCCAGCTGCAGCAATTGCTTCGTATTCAAAACGCATTGCTTCTGCAATTGCGAATACGTATTCCTCTTGTGTGGGGTAGTACTCATTGCCAAAAAACAAAGACACAACACCTGGTGATGCGGCACTGGTGAAAATCTGTTGATGCCCCGCTGCACGTGCTGCTGCAGAAAGCTCGGTCATGTCTTTGACTGCTGCGGTGCGATCAATCACTTCAATCGGACTTGTGCATGCCGGTGCTGAACGCTTGCGTCGACCTGGGTTGCCTGCCACAGCCTCGGCGCTACGTGGGTAATCCACAAGATCTTCAAAGAAGTAGTTCTGAATGGATTCACCGGCAAAACCTGAAAGTCTGTCTTTCACGTATGTGGCATAGGAAGGCTTGGACATCTCGCCGTCATTGATAATGGTGACGCCAGCTGCCACTTGTTTGTTGACGATCTCCACGATTGCCGACGACACTCGTTCTTCGAGAGCGTTTTTGTCGACGGGAATTCCATCACCCATGGCCCACATCAACTGAATGAGATCATCAGGGCGAGGAAGACTGCCCGTGTGAGTGCTGGGAATGAGATGCGATGTCATTGAGATGCTCCGTCCATGTGGTGTCTTGGCATCTTATTGCTGGCAGACCAGTGGGCGGACAATTGACCACAATGCGGTCACGGAAAACTATTCCATGCCTTTGCGCTGGCGACCCAAGTTGCGTTGAATCTCTCGTTGCACATCTCGTTCGGCAATCACTTGGCGCTTGTCGCCTTTTTTGCGTCCGCGCGCCAGAGCAAGTTCCACTTTGACGCGACCGTCCACCAATTTGAGAGACAGTGGCACTAGTGAGAGACGTTCGCGTGCAATGCGGTCATGAAGTCGATTGATTTCGTCGCGATGCAAGAGGAGCTTCTTGGGTCGGTCAGGATCATGTGCACCAACTCCTACGGCGAAGCGATACGGAGATATATGGACTCCATCGAGCCACATCTCACCATTCAAGATGCGCGCATACGCATCAACAAGCTGTACTTGGCCAGAACGAAGACTCTTTACTTCGCTTCCCACGAGCACAATGCCTGCCTCAACTACGTCGAGGATCTCATAGTCGTGGCGCGCCTTGCGATTACTCGCGAGGATGGTGTTGGGCGACCGAGACATAGCGTTCAGAGCGTACCGCTAGCCTCAATGACGATGTCCGAGCATTCTTCGCAGATCTTTATTCCTCACAGCGCACTAGAGGCCATGGAACGCCACAGCCTTGACTGTTATCCAGAGGAGATGTGCGGGTTGCTCGTGGGCAATCTTGCAGAGGGGCGAGTGGAGAGATTTGTTCCGTGCACGAACATTGCCCACAGTGCCAAGGTCTACACCATCGACCCCAAAGAGCATCTCAAGGCTGAACTTGCCGCCGAGAAAGACGGCTGGGACGTGATCGGCAGTGCCCATAGCCATACCCATTCCGAGGCATATCCGAGCCCTACCGATGTGGCCCAAGCCCCTGACCCCGGCTGGCATTACGTCATCGTCAGCCTTGCTTCTGGTAAGGCCGCACCTCGTTCATTTCGTATTGTCGACAGCCAGATCACCGAAGAATCCATCGTTTCGGCCTAATCGGCCTGTGCCCTTGGGGGTATGAGCCTGTGACATGGGCGGGTACACCCAGGGGGTGACAGCGGGAAGTAATAGGGATACAATTCTGACTGGAATTATCGGGAATAGCTGACTGGGTGAATCTGTTTCACCTATTGACACCACATGGTGTGCGGCTTCACTCGAGAGTTGCCAAAGGAGAGATATGTCAATTGCTGATGTGCGAAGGAATGGGGGGTCTGTGTTTGTGTTGCAGAGTTCTCTTGACCTAGTCGGCAATACCCCGATGGTGGACGTCTCGAATCTTTCGCCAAATCCTCGTGTGCGCCTGATTGCAAAGCTCGAAAGTCAGAATCCTTTTGGCTCCGTGAAAGATCGCATTGCTAAGGCAATGATTGAAGATGCTGAGCGCACAGGTCGTCTCTCACCAGGTCAACGCATTGTGGAGCCTTCATCGGGCAACACAGGTATCGCATTGGCCGCAATCGCCAAGATGAAGGGCTATCCCATCACCATCTTGATGCCTACATCGGTCAGCATTGAGCGCCGCCAAATGCTCGAAGTTTTCGGAGCCGACATCATTTTGACTCCTGGTGAAGAGGGATCTAACGGCGCCGTGCGTCGCGCACAAGAGATGGCAGCAGAGCATCCGGACTGGTGCTTCTTGTATCAATACGCCAATGATGCAAACCCTCGTGCGCATTACGAAACAACCGGGCCAGAGATTTTCCGCGATTGCCCAGAGGTGACGCACTTTGTTGCAGGTCTTGGAACAAGTGGCACGTTGATGGGAGTGGGCACCTATCTCAAAGAGCAAAACCCCGACATCAAAGTGGTGGCAGTTGAGCCTCCTTTGGGTGAGCGAGTAGAGGGTTTACGCAATCTTGATGATGGTTACATCCCGCCAGTATTCGATAACTGGCATGGACGTGAACTACTCGATCGCAAGCGCGTAGTACGCCCACGTGAATCACTCGAGTGGACTCGTCGCTTGGTGCGGGAGTGCGGGATCTTTGCAGGAATCTCCTCCGGTGCGTCGCTTGCAGGTGCAGTCAAAGTTGCTGGCGAGATAGAAGAAGGAACCATTGTGTTCATTGTGTGCGATGGTGGCTGGAAGTACTTGTCCACTGGCGCCTACACCGACGATCTTGATGTCGCCGAAGCAAACGCTGAAAAGATCATCTACTTCTAGACTCATGACTTCGGTCGTGTGGCGAAGGTATCGCACACACGTATGGAAGGACACACAATGACTCGCCCCGATGGACGCACTCCAGATCAACTTCGCCCCATTTCTTTTCAACGCGATTTCACCGAAATGTCAGGTGGCTCTGTGTTGGTGTCTTTCGGAAAAACTCGAGTGTTGTGCACCGCATCAGTAGATGAAGATGTGCCGCGCTGGATGAAGGGGTCAGGAAAAGGTTGGGTGACCGCGGAATATTCAATGTTGCCTGGTTCATCACCTGACCGTGTTGATCGCGAAGCGGCAAAAGGAAAACAAAGTGGTCGCACGGTGGAGATCCAACGCCTTATTGGACGCTCACTACGCGCGGCATGTGACATGAGTGCACTGGGTGAGCGCCAAGTGGTGGTGGATTGTGACGTGTTGCAAGCAGATGGCGGTACGCGCACAGCAAGTATTTGTGGTGGTTTTATCGCGCTTCACGATGCGTTGACACGAGTGATGCAAAATGGTTTGCTCACCACACATCCATTGCATTCATATTGTGCGGCAATCTCGGTGGGCGTGTGTGGGGGAACTCCAGTACTGGATCTGCCGTATGTTGAAGATTCCACTGCAGAAGTCGACATGAATGTAGTGATGTTGCGTCCTGTCAATGGTGGGGAAGCACGATTTGTAGAAGTGCAAGGCACTGCTGAAGGTAAGGCGTTTGCGCGCAGTGAACTTGACGAATTGCTGATGTTGGCCGACACGGGTTTGACACGAATCTTTGATCTGCAATCCGGTCTCTTAGCCGAAGCTCCTTCGCCACGCGGGAACTAATGGAGCCCACAGTCGACATTGTTGTCGCAAGCGCAAATCCTAAAAAGATTGAAGAACTGCGTCGACTGCTGCCGCACTGGGTGAATCTTGTGGGCAGACCACATGAAGTGCCAGATATTGAAGAGACAGCACCCACATTGGAAGGCAACGCCTACATCAAGGCAGTCGAGATAGCCAATTTTGTGAAGGGGTGGGCACTAGCTGATGACACCGGGTTGTGTGTTGACGCTTTAGATGGTGCACCAGGTGTATTCAGTGCTCGTTATGGCGGACCCGACAGTAGCGACGCAGAAAATCGACAGCTGCTGTTGAAAAATCTTGAAGGAGCAATCTCGCGCACTGCTCGGTTTCGCACGGTAGTTGCACTGGTGCATGCAAAAGGAGAAATGCATCACCTGGTGGGTGAATGTGAAGGCACAATCACCGAGGCCGAACGCGGCGAACAAGGCTTCGGTTATGACTGTGTGTTTATTCCCAATGACGGTGATGGGCGCACGTTTGCAGAAATGTCTGCAGCGGAGAAAGACGCCATCTCGCATCGAGGCCGTGCGATGGCGCAACTGCCTGAGTTGTTGAGCAGAATTTTTGGATTACCAACCGCGTAGGTCAATGGGCCACTCGGCGATGATCTCTCCAAATTGATTTGCCACGTAGGCAATGTCGTGCATTGCCATGGTGGGATCAATATGTGATGGAGTGACAAATACGCGATCGTTGATTTTGGGTCGCGGTTCACCTTCAAGCGGGGAGAAAGTGGTGTGTTCATCCGAGCAGAACCACACTGAATGTTTCTCGATTTTTGGATCGCCGTGGTCGAGACTCAAAGACTTCAAGCCCACATCTGCCACCGACCATTTCTCTTGTACCGAAATCACTGTGCCCACTACCCACATTGCTTGTACAAATGGTGAATTAAGCTGGCCGTAATGTGAGTCCATTAACGCATAGCTTCCCGCCTGCACTTCATTCACTGTTGTTCCACTGAACATGTCGTATGTTCCGGTGCCGCCAGCAGACACTATGTCGCCACCTACATCTTCGTGGGCTTCAGCAAGCAGAGCCATTGCTTGTTGTACGCGAGTTCTTTTCTCATCGCGGTCCGTCACCATCATTAGATGACCTTCATAACCCATCACTCCACGCACATTGATTCCCCGCACTCGTGCCGCGTCAGCAAGTCGCCCTGCCATTGAAAGAGGGCATCCACAACGGGGAAGACCTACATTCACATCGATCATCACATTGCGAATGCCGGCTTTGTCGGCGGCCATCAATGTCTCTTCGGAATCAATTGCCACTGTGATGAGAGCATCATCTTGTGCGGCAGCTAACGCAGCAAGGCGAAGGGGGTCGAGAGTTTCGTTGGCGAGTAAAAAGTCATCGCCCACTTCTGCTGCGATCATGCCCAAAATTTCACGCGGAGTGGCACAGGTGAAGGAACGATGGCCTACACCTTGTTGTTCTGCGGCAAGCCCTGTGCATTTATGCGCTTTGACATGAGGTCGCAGTCGGCGACCAGGATGAATGTCGGCCATAGTGGCAATGTTTTTGTGCAACGCAGCAACATCAATCACCACTGCCGGGGTTGGTAAGTCGTAGATATGCACTGTGCCGGTGAAGGGACTCGAACCCCCAACACGCAGGACCTAAACCTGCTGCCTCTGCCAATTGGGCTACACCGGCGACACCACGAGGGTACCTGCCGTGAAGGGCATCTAGGGAGGTATCGGGGACTAATGGGTGGCAATATGGAGGAGTGACTAGTTCTGTGACCCTCGAATCGACCTTGGATGCCTCCACCTTGCAAGACCAGCTTGGCTTGGCGGCCACGGTTGTTGATACTGAATCACTTGCCAGAAGTGTCCAACGATTCGCAGAACAGAACATCGTTCTTCCTACATTTGCCCAACTTTCTGAACCACACCAGATACCTGTCTCGCTCACAGATGGAGTCGATAAGAATGCCGCTGATGCACGCAATCTGTTTCGCGTGCATTGGTACAACAACATGGCAGGCGACCGTGTAGAGGTTCCCGACCATGTGGTCCTGCCTCCGTCGTTAACAGGTGTGGAAGCACCAATCATCGTGGTGTTTGGAAATCGTTTCCCGATGATTACCGCGCACAAAGTGCTTGCGGCATATTCCTGTTTCGTTCCCCGAGTCATTACAGGTCAGTTTGACCCCACACGACATCGTGCAGTGTGGCCGTCAACTGGGAACTACGCCCGTGGTGGTATTGCCATAAGCCGCTTGATGGGCTCTAGAGGTGTTGCTGTGTTGCCCGCGGGCATGTCACAGGAGCGTTTTGATTGGCTTGACAAATGGGTGGTTGACCCCGCCGACATTGTGCGTACCCCAGGTACCGAGAGCAATGTGAAAGAGATTTACGACGCATGTAATGAAATGGATAAAGATCCTCAAAACTTCATCTTGAATCAGTTCTGCGAGTTTGGAAACCATGTGGGTCACTATGAAGTCACTGGGCGAGCACTGGCACATGCTTTTGAACACGTGAAAGCCAATAGCCATTCAGGAATTCGGCTTGCAGCATTCACATCAGCCACAGGGTCAGCCGGCACGATTGCTGCCGGTGATCGGTTGAAAGATATCTATGGCACCAAAATTGTGGCGGTGGAAGCACTTGAGTGTCCCACAATGTTGGAAAACGGTTTTGGTGAACACAACATCCAAGGAATTGGTGACAAACACATTCCACTCATTCACAATGTGATGAACACAGACGTAGTTGTAGCTATCTCTGATAAGGCCACAGATGAACTTGACGTGTTGTTTAATACTCCAGAAGGACACAAGTATCTCGTGCAACGCCACGGTCTTTCTCAAGAACTTGTGGACTCGTTAACTCATTTTGGGTTTTCGGCGATCTGCAATGTGTTGGCCGCAATAAAGACTGCGAAACTTCTGGGCTACGGCGCTAATGATGCAATCGTGACTATTGCAACAGATGGTAGCGAGTTGTATCCAAGCGAACGGGTGAAGACTTTGGCATCTCGCTACAAGAATGCATTTTCGGAAATTGATGCTGCTGAAGCATTCAGTGAACATCTTTCATCAGTTTCTACTGATTCGATGATTGATTGCACAGACCGCGACAGAAATCGCATCTTTAATCTCGGCTATTACACATGGGTAGAGCAGCAGGGCACACCACTTGAAGTATTTGAAGCGCGACGCTCGCAATCATTTTGGAAATCAGTGCGCAGTTATGCACCGGTGTGGGATGAGTTGATTGACGATTTCAATGCACAAGTTGCGCGAATCGCAAAGTAGTTCTTGATGTCCACTCGCGTCACAGGCATGTCGTGTTCTGTGTGTGGTGTACAGGTGTCACTTGTTGTGCCAATGCAGTGGGTGTGTCCTCGAGCAACTTCTGCAGATCGTCACCACGTTTTGGGATTTGATGTCGTCGCAGCAGACGTAGATAATTTCTCTTCCGAGAATCCTTTTCTTTTCTTTCGTGAACAACTTGCAGTAGATGCCTTTGGTGCAGCAATTGGACTCAGTGAGGCAACTCGTATCGACATCATTGCCTCACTTGATAATGCGGTCGAGCGTGTCGCGGGTACAGGATTCCGCAAGACTCCTCTAGCGCGCGCAGACGAACTTTCGGATGCATTGGGATTTGCAGCATCAGGTGGTGTGTGGGTGAAGGATGAAACTCACAATGTTGCAGGCTCACACAAAGCTCGACATCTCTTCACGGAGTTGGTCTATTTGCTGATGGCAGAACGTGCAGGGCTAACTCCTTGGTCACAGGAATCTGACCGACCACCACTTGCTATTGCATCGTGTGGAAATGCAGCCATCGCTGCCTCCACACTTGCACGTGCATTGCAATGGCCTATCGCGGTGCACGTGCCAGTGACCGCACAAGAATCAATGCTCAAGGCACTGTATGCATTGGATGCTGATGTACGTATCTGTCCACGACGCGACAATGATCCCCCAGGGGATCCTTGTGTGTGGCGTTTTCGTGAATTAGTGCAACAGGGCGCACTTCCATTTGGTGTGCAAGGAACAGAGAATGTGTGGTGCCTTGATGGTGGGCGCACATTGGGGTGGGAAATTGCTGAACAGATGCCCCAGATGGATCGCGTGTTTATGCAAGTGGGTGGTGGAGCATTCGCTTCTACATTTGCCTCAAGTTTCTATTCATCAGGTGGCAGTGCTCGTTTACAAGCTGTGCAGACCGAGGGGTGCGCACCGTTGGTGCGTGCATGGCAGCGTTTTGTGGAGTTGGGTGAACCTCGAGACATTGGGGCCACATGGTCCGATGTGATGTGGCCATGGGAACAGACTCCTGTGTCATTTGCAGATGGCATCTTGGATGATGAGACCTATGACTGGATCGACATTGTGGGTCACATGCGAAGTTCCCAAGGCGGGGCCATACGTGCATCGGAGAGCAACATTGTGCGTGCTCACCACATGGCACACGAATTTACCGATATTGATGTCAGCCCAACGGGAAGTTCTGGATTGGCTGGAGTACTGGAAATACGTGACGAATTAGACGCAGATGAGAAGGTACTTGTGGTCTTTAGCGGGCAAAGCCGTTGACAACAAGAGGGGTTACGGTCTGCCTGAGCAGGTAGCCTGCATGTATATGAGTAGCAATGGTTTTCCAGTACCACCCGCAGCACTCGATGCAGGCGGAGATCCTCGAGCAGACATCTTCACTCGACTGCTGAAAAACCGCGTGATCATGTTGGGCACCGACGTCAATGATGACATCGCCAACAGTTTGTGCGCACAGTTGTTGTACCTCGAGGGTGAAGACCCCAATGCCGATATTTGGTTGTACATCAACAGCCCTGGTGGTTCGGTGACAGCAGGAATGGCAATTTACGACACCATGCAATTCGTCAGTTGCGATGTCGCCACGGTGTGTATGGGTCTTGCTGCATCCATGGGTCAGTTCTTGTTAACTGCCGGTGCAGAAGGAAAGCGCTACACCTTGCCAAACGCACGCATCATGATGCATCAGCCGTTGGCTGGTCTTCGTGGTCAAGCAGCAGATATTGCAATTCAGGCAGAGCAATTGCGCTTCACGAAGCGCCGCATGGCAGAACTTATTGCCCACCACTCAGGTCGCACCGTGGAAGACATTCAGCAAGACAGCGAACGCGATCGCTGGTTTACTGCTGAAGAAGCCAAGGACTACGGCCTAGTGGACAAAGTGATTGTGCGCCGCGGAGAAATTCGCTAAGAGTTTTCAGGGGGCCACAGTTGTTGTGGTGCCAGGATTCGGTACATCAGTTGTAGGTGTAGCGGGAATAGTTGTCGTGGCAACACGTGGTGGCTCCACATTTACTCCGGTGGTGATATCAACCGCACACGTGCTCTTCACCCAGTCGCGCACAGTTAATGAGGATTGATTCGCTGCATAGCTTGCATCGGCCAACGCTTGCAGTTGTGCAGTGTCGTTGGGGTTTACTTTTTCTGCTTGCTGCAACAAATCGGTAAGAACAGCAAGATCTTTTTCAATCGTTAGTGGTGCCACTTCCAAAAGACGTTCATATCGTCCCACCATGGCCGCAACCTCTTGGGTGGTGGCCATCGGTTGACCAATGGCGGGAAGTTCCTTGGCCAGTTGACGACAAAAGTTTGTTCCTGTGCGCTGTGGGCCTCCACATGAGATGAGCACGGCAGCCAACACTACCCACGGTGTCTGTCGGAGAAATCGGCGCGTACACATCGCATTGATTCTTTCAGACCAGCACCCAAGGGGGACTGCACATGTATGCAGCAATCGCATCTTCTGCGTTAACCGGAACTGTCGGCACCCCTGTCATTGTGGAAGCCCATGTTGGTCCAGGGATTCCAGGGTTCACCGTTGTGGGTCTACCCGATGAAGGATGTCGAGAGTCGCGAGACCGGGTACGCGCAGCACTTTTATCGTCGGGGCTTTCGTGGCCCAATCGGCGTATCACTATCAATTTGGTGGGCTCGGGTGAACGTCGTGGTGGTGCAGGGATGGATCTTGCAATAGCGGTGGGGTTGTTAGTGGCAACTGAGTTAATTCCGGCACACGCAGTAGAACAGATGGCATTCATCGGTGAGTTAGGTCTTGATGGTTCGTTGCGTTCCACGCATGGCATGGCCCCATTGGTTGCAGCCGTTGCAGACAGAGAAGTTGTTGTGGGTTCTTCATCGATCAATGAATCGCGTCTTGCCCGAGTGCCGAGATTGCGGCACGTGGCGACATTGGGAGAACTGGTGCAGGTTCTTGTCGATGGTCACCCGTGGCCAACACTTCCCAGTGACCCACTTGAAGTTGTCGAAGAAGACCTTGCCGACATGGCCGATGTGCAGGGGCAAGCAAGTGCACGACTTGCTCTTGAAGTGTGTGCTGCTGGTGTGCATCACTTGTTGATGATTGGACCGCCTGGTGCAGGTAAGTCCATGTTGGCAACGCGACTTCCTAGTTTGTTGCCACGACTCACTAGTGAGGAAGCATTTGCAGTGGCGATGACGCGAAGTGCGGCAGGTCTAGCGGTCACTCATCATTTGGCGTCATCGCCACCGTTTCGGGCACCACATCACACGGTGTCAATGACGGGGATGATTGGTGGTGGGTCTGCACAGCTTCGCCCTGGTGAAATCACATTGGCTTCGCAAGGCGTGTTGTTTCTCGATGAGATGGGAGAGTTTGCCCCCACCATTCTTGATGCCCTGCGACAACCCATCGAAGACGGTGTGGTGCGCATCAGTCGTGCACAACATTTCGTCACTATGCCAGCGAGATTTCTCTTGGTTGCTGCGACAAATCCGTGTCCGTGCGGATCGGGAACTCCACTTGGGTGTCAATGTCAACCCGCAGCAATACAGAGATATCTGCGTCGCTTTAGTGGGCCATTACTCGATCGATTTGATGTGCGGGTACGTCTCGTGCGGCCATCAACAAAAGAAATCACCAGCGGACAAAAAGCAGAAAGTTCTGCACAAGTACGTGATCGAGTTCTTAAGGTTCGCGATGTTGCACAACGTCGGCAAGGTTGCGTGAACTCGGCAATCACTGCCGACATGCTCGATGACGTCGCACCACTTGATGAACGAGCCCTAGAGATACTGCGTCATCAACTAGATATAGGCACCTTAAGTGGGCGGGGATATCACCGTGTGCGGCGCGTTGCACGCACACTTGCCGACCTCAATGGCGCAACACACGTCATTGAATCCAGATGGGTGGAGGCAGCATTGGCACTACGTTGTGCAATTCGTATTGATCCCCATGTTGCGCGCTAGAGCGATGTCCCACGATGTTCTTCCCACATGGGCCTATGCGGCCGCCTTGGCGTCGCTGCCATTACAGACTCCACAGCGATTGCGTCTACTTATTAATTTGGGTGACCCCACCGTGACGTGGACTCGCATTGTGAGTGGTGATGATGTTGTGCAGCGAGTACCCAAAGATGTGCAAAGAGCGTGGGCTGGGTCGTCAGTGGAGAGTCCACAGAAGATGTTTGAGGATTGCCGACGACACCACATTGATGTGACCTATTGCGGTGCTGCGGATTATCCGGAAACTCTGATGGGTGATCCGTTTGCGCCTGCAGTTCTTTTCTCGCGCGGCGATCTGTCGCACCTAAACAACAGGCGAGTAGGAATCATTGGCACTCGACATCCCACACGTTCGGGTGCACGCATGGCCTTTCGACTAGGTGCCGCTCTGGGGGGCGAAGAGATTGCTGTGGTGTCGGGGTTGGCACGAGGTATCGATGTGGAAGCACATACCGGCGTGATGTCACTGCAACAGATGTCTGTTCCGCCCATTGCTGTGGTGGCCTCTGGTCTAGATGTGGTGTATCCCGCTGAGCACAAAAAGATTTGGGAAGAGATCGCCCGTGATGGATTGATTATCTCCGAGGCACCACCTGGTACCGAACCTGCTCCGTATCGTTTTCCGTTACGCAATCGCATTATCGCTGCACTCAGTGAGGTGCTGGTTGTAGTGGAGTCTGGCCATAAAGGAGGTTCCATGATTACGGTGCGCGAAGCGATGAAGCGTGATGTGACCGTCATGGCAGTGCCAGGTTCGCCCGAGGTGCGACAAAGTGAAGGAACCACCGCTTTGTTGCGCGATGGTTGTGCACCAGTAGGGGATGTCGCGGACATTTTGGTGGCCCTCGGACTTGATACCCGACGCCGCCATGGGTGGTGCGACACCCGCGAGATACCCACCCAGGAAGAAAAGCATCTTCTTGACGCAATGGGTTCTGCGCCACGAAGTATTGATGAACTTGCTCTCACCGTTGCACTTCCTGTGATTGATGTAGCCATCATGCTGGGCCGTCTTGAGGCCAAGCAGTGGGCGTCACACACTGATGGATGGTGGGAGGCGTTACTCCACTAGTGCCCGCCGAGTACCGTTGAGGCATGGGCGCAGTGGCAAATACCGACGCATCGTCGCGTGGTGTGGGCGCCTTTGATGTCTCTCGTTACTCGCGAGCGCTGCGTGGCACAGATATTTCTCGTGCGACAAAAACAGATGATGTTGTTTCTGCGATTGATTTCTTTATGTCGTGTGGAGCTAATGCTCCACAACTAGTGACAACACATTTTGCTCAACAGTTTGTGCATCATCTTGAATCATCGGGTTATTCGGTAGAGACAGTGGAGCAACGATGCGCCAATGTCTCGCAATACTTTTCGTGGTTCCTCCGTACTGCCACCACTAAGAAATCTGAATCTGGGCCAGTCAACCCCATGTTGGGTGTACACATTGCACATTCATCATCGTGTGTGCATTGTGTCGCGCCGACACATGCAACGTCGCTGAAAGGAACCTGTGAGATTCGCAACTCGCGCATGCCCCAATGGCATGTGAGCGAATTTGAACAATCCTTGACTGCGTCATCGGCAAATACGCGTGCGGCGTACCGCAGAGACGTGGAGTTGTTCGTTGAATGGTGCACTGACGCAGGAGAAGTGCATGTGGCCACACAGGTCACCAAGAATGTGGTGCGCGATTACTTGGCTTTCCTTCATGACAGAGGGGCTACATCTCGGACCGTTGCGCGAAAGATTGCAGCACTACGTCGATTCTTTGTATGGAACATTCGTAAAGGATGGGCAACGGTTGACCCCACGCAAGGTGTACACACGCCGAAAACCAAAGGACGTCTCCCTCGACCACTCGACGAGGCGACAGTGGTGACGTTGTTGACGACAGAGGATCAAGAGGCCCCACAGTGGCGCCGCGTGCGGGACCGTGCCATCTTGGAAATTCTGTACGGAAGTGGGCTGCGTGTTTCGGAGGTGTGCTCGCTCACTGTTACAAGTTGTGAATCCAGTGGCAACACCTTGAGAGTGATGGGTAAAGGATCAAAAGAGCGACTCGTGCCATTGAGTGCGCCCGCACAACATGCAATCCAACAATGGCTCATGGTGCGCCGAGAAGTCGTGGGCGATGCGTCGGGCGACTCTCTGTTTTTGTCGAGTCGCGGCAAGCCCATTGCTCGTCGCGATGTTGCACGCTTGCTTGATGAGGCATGTATGCGAGCAGGCATTGCGGGTGGGACTCATCCGCATGCATTGCGTCATTCTTTTGCGACACATCTCATGGATAACGGTGCCGACACGCGGTCCATTCAAGAACTTCTTGGCCATAGTGACGCAGCCACAACACAGCGTTACACCCATGTGAGCAAAGAACGACTTCGCTTGGCGTATTCAGAAACACATCCACGCGCATGAATGCACGCCCGCTTCGTTACACGGTGGACTCTGCTTGGGAAGCATGGCACCTTTCCCAAGAACACACCGCACGTGAATGGCTTGTGGTGCACTATGCCTCGCTGGTCAAATTCGTTGCGGGTCGTCTTGGTGCAGGTTTGCCTCGATCAGTTGACACCGGAGACTTAGTTAGTGCTGGTGTATTCGGATTAATGAATGCCATTGATCGTTTTGATCCTGAACAAGGTGCCAAATTTGAAACGTATGCGATTCCTCGTATTCGAGGGGCAATCTTGGACGGACTGCGATCGCTCGACTGGGTGCCCAGGTCAGTGCGTTCGCGATCTCGTCAGATCCAAGATGCAATTGCTGCGTTGGAGCATCAACTTGGCCGCGCACCAACCGATGAAGAGATAGCTGCTGAGTTACAGATTGAAGTGGCCGAACTTGAAAAGTGGCTTGCCGATGTCGCAGCAGGATCAGTGGGTCCACTTGATCACGTGGCTATGGACACCACGCCGTCTCAGTCCGATGCACAAACTCAGCCAGGTTCGGCACTTGAAGAAGGTGAACTTCGCGATGCCATGCGTGCAGAGATTTCCAAATTGCCAGAGCGTGAACAAGCTGTGCTTGTGTTGTACTACGACGACGGATTGACACTTGCCGAAATTGGCGAAGCTCTTGGTGTAACCGAAAGTCGCATCTCCCAGATTCATGCTAAAGCTGTGCTGCAGTTGCGCTCGCGACTTGCTGCATCAGGTGTGGCCTAGTTTTCGCGCACGATCTGTGCACACATCACCTAGGTGATGTCGCTTGCCCTACAAGTTCTTGTTCTTCCTGCCGTGGTGGTCGGTGCTGTTGTTGTGCCGATAGACGGGGAAGTCATTCGACGCTTTGATCGGCCCCAATGCACGTATTGCCCAGGCCATCGGGGGGTCACCATCGATAGTCGAGGTGGAGATGAGATTGTGGCCGTCGCAGGAGGTGTTGTTTCCTTTGCCGGCGAGGTGGGGGGACGTCAATATGTGGTGCAGAGCATTGCCCCCGGAGTGCGGGTGACCTACGGCGGGGTGCGAGCCATAGCTCTCAATGTGCAGCAGGGGTTGTGGGCCGATGCGGGAGATGTTCTGGCCTTGGCAGATGAGGACACCTATCTCGGGGTACGGGTGGGGGATCAGTACGTGGAACCCCTGGGATTCTTGGGTCTTGGCCGGGTACGACTCAGGGGGTCAGCCCATGTCGTTGTGGGCTCTGGCTGACATTGCCGATAGTGTTTTACAGGTTGTGAAGGGCCTTGGCTCGTTGCAACTCACTACATCATGCACATCAGCAAACTGCGGTCGCTTCGGCGTCGGACTGGTGTGTGGAGAACCGCAGAAGGAGAAAATCATGGCTGTCGTCACAATGCGACAAATGTTAGAAGCTGGCGTTCATTTTGGACACCAGACCCGTCGTTGGAATCCAAAGATGAAGCAATTCATCTTTGGTGAACGCAATGGCATTCACATCCTCAATCTCGACCATACCATGGAGCGCGTTTAAGTCGC
>CAEZTC010000001.1_pt1 | contig 16598 bp, 17 predicted proteins | sample 7264111 | NCBI WGS metagenome assembly CAEZTC01 (sample SAMEA6813793, study PRJEB35770) | uncultured Acidimicrobiaceae bacterium | biome: Freshwater; feature: Freshwater reservoir; material: water | place: Czech Republic | collected 2016-08-15 | depth 0.5m m | reverse complement strand
CCTTCGACCACTTGAATTTGGCGTGCTTCAACTGCGGTGCGTAACACACTCCATCGGTAGATGCTTTCTTACCGCAATCAGATTCAGATCCTGGCGTAACGCGTGCTTCAGGTTGAATCACGCGCGACTCACCGTGGCTTCCCGCGGAGTGATCGATACCGGTCACGCTCACTACCTGACCGCGAGGCTCAATCCATTTCTTGAAGTTTTCCCATTCAGAACCAAAGGGGACGGCGTTCAACAAACCTGACCCCATCGCAAGTGTCGCCAAAATAATCAGTGGAATTGTGATGAGAGGTCCGGACTCACGTGGACCATGTGATGCGTGTGCATCATGGCCGTGCGCATCATGAGCTGCATGCGCATCGTGGTTTGCATGCGCATCATGATCGTCATGTGCATCATGGCCGTGTGCGTCGTGCTCATCATGGTGTTCACCGGCTGCGGCTCCACGGGGTGCGCCGAAGAAGGTGAGATACGTTGCGCGTGTCATGTAGGCGGCCGTCATGAATGCACCAAGAAGACCGACCCACATAAAGATTGTGTACCCGGCATATCCCACGTTGTCGATGATTTCGTCTTTTGAGAAGAAGCCCGAGAATGGGAACACACCAGCCAATGCAAGAGTCGAGACAATCCATGTTCCGAAAGTGATGGGCATGAATTTGCGCAGTCCACCCATGTCTTTCTTCATGTCGAATGAGTGATGCGATGCACTGTGGCTGATGGAACCAGCTGCCAAGAACAAACAGGCCTTAAAGAACGCGTGAGTGAAGATGTGGAATACCGCAGGCAACCATGCGCCAGCACCTAGTCCCATCATCATGTATCCCAACTGCGACACAGTGGAATAGGCCAACACCTTCTTGATGTCGGTTTGCACAAACGCCAAGGCTGCAGCAATCACGATTGTGATGGCGCCGATGACAATGATGAAGTTGACGTTCGATCCGTAGATGTTCATTCCCTCGTAGAACACAGGGAAGATTCGGGCCACCAAGAACACTCCTGCAACCACCATGGTGGAAGAGTGCAACAGTGAGCTCACCGGCGTTGGGCCGGCCATTGCGTCGGGCAGCCAAGTGTGTAATGGGAATTGACCCGACTTACCAATTGCGGCAATAAACAATGCAACTGCACCCACGGTGATGGCAGTACTACTTGGTTCACCCGATAGTGCCCAGGCCGAGAGACCTCGAATGCTAAAGCCCGACACGCCCAGTGTTTTTTGAGTCCAGTCATTGGCAGCGAAGTACAACACCGAAGTACCTACGAGAAGTCCGATGTCGCCAGTACGTGTTGTAAAGAAAGCCTTCAGTGCTGCACGGCTATTTGCTCCGTCTTCCCACCAGTGGCCGATCAACATGAATGAGCACAAGCCCATGAGTTCCCAGCCAAGGATGAGTTGAATCATGTTCTCAGCTACGACCATGTTCAACATGCCCGCAGAGAACAACGTCAACGACGCAAAGAAGTGTGTGTAACGGCGATCCCCGTGGAGATATTCGGTTGAATAAATCTGCACAAGAGTGGAGATGAATGCAACGACAATCAAGATGACGATGGAAAGACCGTCAATGTGTTGACCAATTCCTAAGGGAATCCCACCGTTTTGCCACCATGTCCAGGTGCGGATGATTGGCTCGATGTAGGCCTCTTCAGGCGCACCATTGACACGTTGGATCCATTGATATCCGGCTCCCACCGACATCACCAATGCACCCACCATGGACGCGATACCAAATTCGCTTCCCTTCATCGGCATGCGCTTGCCAAAGAAGATGATGAGGGCAAATGCCACTGCGGGGATAATCGGGATGATGAATGCGTTCTCTAAGAACCACCCCGAAGACAACACGACTTCAGCAGTTTCGGCTGCAACAACACTCATCGGATCAGCCCTTCATTCCTGAAAGTTCATCAAGGCCAACCGAACGACGGTTGCGATACATCAACAACACCATCGCTAAGCCCACGCCTACTTCTGCGGCCGCAACTGCGATGACATACAACGCAAAAGTATGACCATCAGCAGAACCATTGCGTAGAGAGAAAGCAATCAAGTTGATGTTTACAGAGTTCAAGATCAACTCAATAGACATCAAGACAAGTACGGCGTTCTTGCGCACAATAACGCCGTACACGCCAATACAAAACAGAATCGCGGCCAGCATGAGGAATTGATTCACAAACATGATTAATCCCTTCTCGCCAAAACAATCGCGCCAATAACGGCTGCCAACAACAAGAACGACAGAGCCCAGAATGGCAAAAGGTATGGCCCAAAAATTAAGTCAGAGACTTGAGCGACGGTGAACAAGTCAGCATCTGCCGGCATCTTTTCGTCACCAAAGCCGTCCTTGAGAGCAATCAAAATGGTGACCAACAACAAGCCAGCAACAGGCAAGCCGATGTACCAATTCTTGTTGTTCAAATCTTTCTCGGCGCCGATTCGTGCGCGCGTGAGCATTGTTCCAAACAAGAACAACACCATGACCGCACCGATGTACACCATTACTTGAGTGACCGCGACAAATTCGGCAGCCAACAAGATGTACTGCGCAGCTGCCCCAGCCAAGACGACTACGAGCCACAAAGCAGCGTGCACCACGTTGTTGGTGGTTACCACTCGCAAGGCACCAAAAATCATCAGTGCTGCGATAATCGCAAAGCCCACATTTTGAGCAACCAAGACATCAGAGGCAATCATCACTTCTTGCCCTTCTTCTCTGCGCCGGCTTCTAGTTCAGGTGCTTCAGGAACGGTTTCCATCCACTCACCCAACTTGGTCTTGTCGTGCAACAAGTCCGTGATGCGCGGCTCTGAGTATTCATATTCAGGACTCCAGAACAATGCATCAAATGGGCATACATCTACGCAGATACCGCAGTACATGCACAATGCGTAGTCAATGTCGAAACGATCGAGTTTGTTGACCTTGCGAGGTGCACCGCCGGCACGGCGTGGTGGAGCCAACTCTTTGTGGCCTTCGATATAGATGCACCAGTCTGGGCAAGAACGCGCACACAACATGCAAGAGGTGCAGTTGCCCTCATGCAATGCAATAACTCCACGCGCACGAATAGGAGGTGTCTCTTTTTCGTGCGGGTACTGCACAGTTGCAGCACCTTCTTTTGCGGTCCGCACCAAAGTGCCGAACGTGATACCAAGACCCTTAAAGAGGCCGGGGACTTTGGGCTTAGCCATCAGAACGCCACCTTAAACACTGCCGTCACCATGATGTTGATGAGAGAAATAGGAATGAGGATCTTCCACGCGAATCGCTGAAGTTGATCTTCGCGGAATCGTGGAGAGGAGAAACGAATCCACATGATGAAGAACACCAGCACCAACATTTTTGTGAACAAGATCAATGGGCCTGCCACGTTCATCCAGTTGTCCACGCTGTTGATATCAGTCCAACCGAACCAAGCGAATGGAACTCCCCAACCTCCAAGGAACAAGATTGATGCGATCATTGCAAAGACGCCCGCAGTTGCAAATTCACCAATGAAGAAGATGAGGAATCTAAAGCCGGAATACTCCGTCATGTAGCCAGAGACAAGCTCAGATTCTGCAATCGGCATGTCGAATGGTGTCTGAGTCAATTCCGCTTGCACAGCAATCATGAAAATGAGGAACGCAACAAACTGGGTGAGGATGTATGGGTTACCCACACCATCCCAGCCGAAGATGGAACCAGCGTTTTGTGCGACAACAATCTGTTGCAAATTCATGGTGCCCGCTTGAATCACAACACCCACAACTGCCAACACCATGGGCAACTCATAGGCAATGAGCTGACCTGCTGCGCGCAATCCACCGAGCAGTGAGTACTTGTTAGCGCTCGACCAGCCCGCAATCAGAATTCCCAAGACCGAAACCGATCCGACTGCGAGTGCGTAAAAGATTCCTGTTTCGAAATCTGTGAACCACGCATCTGGTCCAAATGGAACGACTACGACCAAGAGAAAAGTGCTGGCCAACACAATCAATGGCGCCATCTTGAAGATACGCGCCTCTGCCTGTGCTGCTGCGGGAACGATGTCTTCTTTTTGTAGCCACTTGCCAACTTCGGCAAACAACTGCATCGAGCCGTAAGGACCAGCTTCCATTGGGCCTAAACGCGACTGCATGAACGACATCATCTTGAACAAGAAGATGTACACAATCGTTCCGGCGGGAAGAAGAACAGCAACGAGGCCACCCAAGACGCGCAGAAGCGACTGGGCCCAATACGCCAACTCTGTAGAAATAATTACAGTGTTCATCAGCGATCGATATCTCCGAGGATGAAGTACAACGACGCCAAAATCGTGATGATGTCAGGAACGTACACACCCTTTAGTGCCCAGGGCACAATCGAGATGTTGTTGAACGATGCACTGCGAATCTTCACACGGAATGGACCTTGGTCACCTTGTGACACCACGTAGTAGCCCATTTCGCCAAGTGGATTTTCGGTGGAGACCCATGCTTCACCTTCTGGAACCTTGATGATCTTGGGCACTTTTGCCATGACAGGACCAGAAGGAATGGTGTCGAGGAGTTGGTCAACAATTTTTGTTGACTCGCGAACTTCTTGTAGACGCACCCAACAACGTGCGAACGAGTCACCGTCTGGATGGGTCCACACTTTCCAGTCAACTTTGTCCCATGCCATAGGAATGGTTTGATCGCGACGCAAATCCCAATCCACGCCACTTGCGCGCAGGTTCGCACCGGACAATCCGTACTGCAACGCAACATCCTTCGGAATCACACCAATGCCACGTGTACGTGATTGGAAGATTTCGTTGCCAAACAACAAGCCTTCAATTTCATCGCAGAAATTGCGCAGCTTTTTCATGACTGTACGTGTCTCGTCAATGAAACCTGCGGGCAGATCATCTTTCAATCCACCGATACGGTCAAAGTTTGGATGGAAACGTCCGCCAGTTGCAGCCTCAATCAAGTTGAGAACATATTCGCGATCTCTAAATGCAAAGAACACTGGAGTGACTGCACCCATTTGCACACCAAGGTCACCAAGGAACAGTGACACGTTGGCGATACGTGACAACTCAAACAAGATGGTGCGGATGTGTTGTGCACGTGGTGGCGCTTCTACGCCCATCAATTTTTCCGCAGCCAAGATAAATGGCACTTCGTTAGCGAATGACCCCAACCAGTCGATGCGGTTAATGAGCGCGGTGACTTGCGGATAGGTACGCACTTCAGTCAATTTTTCGTAACCACGGTGCATGTAACCAGCAGATGGTTCTGCCCAAATAACTTGCTCACCATCGAGTCGAGCAATGATGCGCAAAGTTCCGTGAGTAGCGGGGTGCTGAGGTCCGATGTTGAGGGTCATGCCCTCTGTTTCAAGTTCAACGTTCACGCGCGCATCAGCTGCTTGTGCCGCGATGTAGGCCAACTGTTGACGGTCACCAATCATGGTCATGACGCTCCGCCTTCCTCTTGTTCATCGTCACCGGGCATGGGTTCGACATCGACAATTCCTGGCCATGGCTTCACGATGCGTGCAAGCAATGGGAAGTCCTTGCGCAAGGGATAGCCCTCAAAATCTGTCGGCAAATACATCTTGCGAAGATCAGGATGTCCAGCGAAAACTATTCCGAACATTTCCCATGTCTCACGTTCGTGCCAATTGGCGCCTGCGAACACAGAGGTCCACGACTGAATCGACATGGTTGCATCATCGACATCGGCCTTGATGTTGATGCCAAGAGAAGTGTGAGGTTGTGTGAGTCGTGCCAACACTTGAAAACGTGTGGCGCCTCCGGTGTAACCCTGCTTAATCGACATGTCGCGCTCAGGTGCGGGTTCGGTGGGGTCATCCTCGCCTTTGCCAAATGGAGATGGCATCCAGTCAATTGCAGATACGAAACAGAAGTAGGTGTACCCAAGTGACTTCAAAGTCTCAGCGGTACGCAACCAGGAATCTGCAGTCACACGAATCCACATGTCATCGTGCGGCTTCACCAACGAATCAACAACAGCATCGCCCAATGCAGCACTGATGCGCGCAATTTCTGTCTCGCGCACTTCGTCGCGTGGCGCCTCGGTAGTGGAATCAGTTGTTGACGACAACGGGAACACCACCCTTCTCAATTGACTCACCATCGACCACAGTCATTGGCTTTGTACCCTCGCCACGCCAACGCGCACCCATGTCTTCGTTCTTGATGCGCTGTTGCAACATCACAATTCCCTCTAACAGTGCTTCGGGTCGAGGAGGGCAACCAGGTACATACACATCAACAGGAATGATTTGGTCGACACCTTTGGTCACTGAGTAGCTATCCCAGTACGGTCCACCGCAGTTTGCACAACTACCCATAGAGATGACGTACTTCGGTTCTGGCATCTGCTCGTACAAACGCTTAATGGCCGGTGCCATTTTGTCGGTCACTGTTCCAGAAATCACTACAAGGTCTGCCTGTCGTGGTGATGCAGGCAAAGGAATGACACCAAGTCGCATCACGTCATAACGTGGCGAACCAAATGCGGCACCCATTTCAATTGCGCAACATGCCAAGCCCCACTGGTACACCCACATACTGTGCGAGCGTCCAAGGTTGAACAATGTTGTGAGCGGTTTGGGAAGCCGTCCGCGATCTACAAGGCCCATAACGTTGTGTTCCTTAACTTCCTAGACCCAACGCAAGACGCCTTTGCGCCATGCGTAGACCAATCCGAGAAGAAGAACGCCCACAAAGACGCCCATCTCCACCAAACCAAAGGTGCCATATCGTTCCAGTTGTGTTGCCCACGGGAAGATAAACACTGCTTCCACGTCGAAGATCACAAACAACAACGCGAAGACGTAATAACGAATTTGACTTTGTGACCAACCATCACCGACTGGGTCAACACCGCTTTCATAGGTGAGCAACTTTTCTCGCGTGGGCTTTGAAGGGCGAAGCAAAGAAGAGATGCCAAGCAGTAGGCCTGCCACGAGAAACGCAGCAAGACCAAACCAGACAACTGTGAGGTAGGACCGTAGGAACGGAGACATCGCAAACGAAACTACTACGGAGGGCCACAATCACCCCAACTTCAACGCGTGAGACCTCTGTCTATGTGCTTTTGTGCAATATCTGAGAGGAACCATTCAATGAGGTCATCACACCTCCTGGCCGCATCCTCGAGATGTCCGGCCGTGGTCATCTGGAGTGTGTCGGAAGAAATTTGGGCTGCCTCAAGCTCCTCCACCCCATCTCCCGAGGACCAAGTTCTGACGATGCTTTCTGTGGCTTCGGGGTGAAATTGCACCCCCAAAGTACGTCCGCAGACCATGACTTGAGGCCCAACTGGAGACTCCGCCAGCACAGTTGCCCCCGAAGGAACCGAAAATCTGTCGTAATGCCACTGCATCCAGGGCCCTTCGTACAGAGATTTAGGGATCAGAGAGGCCGATTCGGCCACAGGAGTCACGTGATGCCAGCCAATTTCGGGACTTTGTGCCTTTGTGACTTCACCCCCCAACACGGTGGACAGTTGCTGGGCCCCAAAACAAATGCCCAACACCGGTATGCCCTGGGCGATTGCACCAGACAGAAGTCTTTGCTCGGCACGAATGGGATCTGCGACGTGGTCCCAATAGGTACTCCACCCTGATCCCATGGAGACCACAAGGTCGAGTTCCTCCCATGGCCCCCACTGCTGATGTTGTTCCCGGATGAACTCCACAAAGCTGTAGCCCCGACGACGAAGCGCTTTGCCCACAAGACCCGAATCAGCATCACCGGCATTGGCAATAAGAGCAGCACGCATGACTACTACCGTAGGGCACCAATCATGAAACCGCTTGTCTTAATTCCTGGTCGCCATAGTGAACAAGCCGCAGGCCATCGCACTGCCGTTGTCACTTCGGGTCGACTCTATGCCGATGCCATCGAACGAGCCGGAGGGATAGCTGTCATTCTCCCACCCACAACTGACATCGATGTGGTGCGCCAAGCTGCTCTTCGATGCGATGGATTTGTATTTCTTGGGGGTGGTGATGTGTGCCCACTCACATACGGCGAACAAGAGACTGCTCGCCTGTATGGGGTCGATGAATCTCTTGATGAATTTGAACGAAATGTCATGCACGAAGCCATCGCACTCGACAAACCAGTGTTGGCAGTGTGTCGTGGACACCAGATGCTCAACGTCGCATTAGGTGGAACGCTAATTCAACATCTTGACACCACAGAAGATCATCGCGACACAATGCACGAAGTCGAACTACTCGACGACTCGCATGTTGCACGTGCCATGGGAACAACGCGACCTACGGTGCATTCATTTCACCATCAGGCAATACGAGAACTGGCCGATGATTTACAAGTGGTGGGCACCCATGAAGACGGCACTATCGAAGCAGTGCAACACATCACTGCTCGTTGGATTGTGGGTGTGCAATGGCATCCCGAAGACACTGCACACGTTGATCCACAACAGCAACAACTCTTTGATGAATTAGTGCGACGCGCGCAGCAATAAATGATTACAGCGGTGCAAAGCGCACAAGACGTGCGGCATCCAGCAAAAGACTTGGGAAGAATCCCACCACAAGTGTTGCAATCACACTTCCGGTAATGACCACACCCACAGGCCACGGCACATTTACTGTTTCATCATTTGCGGGCTCTTCAAGCCACATGCTGACTGTGATGCGAAGGTACAAGAAGGCACCAATGACTGCACCCACCATTGCAGCAACTGCGACAACATAGGACTCGACTTCGACTGCGGACTTGATGACACCAAACTTTGCAACAAAACCTGATGTGAAGGGAACGCCTGCTTGGGCAAACAGAATTACGCTAAAGGCCAATGCCAATGAAGGACGTCGTTTTGCAAGTCCTTTGAAAGCATCAAGAGAGGTTGCCGAATCTTGAGTGCCCGCAATCGTTTGCACAATTGCAAAAGACCCCATCACTAACACTGTGTAAATTGCCAAATAGGCCATGGACGATTGCAGACCATCACCACCGTTGTGCGATGCAGCCTCTACTCCCACGAGGATGAATCCAGCGTGGCTAATGGATGAGTACGCCAACATGCGTTTGACGTTGCTTTGCACCACAGCCATCGTGGAACCCACAAAAACCGTCACAATTGCCAAGACCCAAATCACGGGTCGCCAGTCGTCCACTCGTGTCTCTAGCGACACGAGGAATACGCGTAGCAAAGCCGCAAATGCAGCAACCTTGCCGGCCGAGGCCATGTAGGAAGTCACCGATGTGGGAGCACCTTCATAGACGTCGGGAGTCCATACCTGGAATGGTGCCGCAGACACTTTGAAACCAAAGCCCACTATCAACAGGCCGATACCAATCAACAACAACGCATCGTTGTTGCCTCTTGCTGCTTCTCCGGCGAGTACATCACCAATACCGCTGATACTTGTTGTTCCTGTTGAGCCGTACACCATGGCGATTCCGTACAAAAGAAATGCTGATGCAAATCCGCCGAGAACGAAATATTTGAGGCCTGCTTCTTGGCTTTGCACGCGACGACGATCGCTTGCAGCCATCAGATACAGCGAGAGGCTCAAAATTTCGAGGGCGAGGAACAGGACAATCAGTTCATTCGCAGAGACCATCACAATGGCGCCAATGGCAGATGTCAGCAACAGTGCATAACGCTCAAGTGGATCACCATTCACAGGGTCTGTATGTACCGACATGAGAAGTGACGCCAACACCACAGACACCAAGATGATCATCGTGGCAAACACCGAGAACCGATCAACAGTGATTGCCTCACCCACAATGGTGAAACCCCCACGCGTGGACAGCTTGTTCCACTGTGTTGCAGTTGCTACAAATGCAACTACTGCGGTTGCAATGGTGAGGACTGGACTTCCGTATCGCGGCCAACGTGGGATAAGTGATCCCAACAGCAACAAGGCACAGGTGCCGCCAAGCAATGCGAGAAGAGTGACGAGATCGCCCCAGGCAATCTCAGGTGTTACGAGTTGAGTTGGATTCATTACTCGTCTCCTTCGGTCGAACTGTGCTCAGAAGATTTCGCCTCGGGAGCAACGTAGTCAGACTTTGATTCCACATGTTCAATCAGTTTGTTCACAGAAGGCTCAATGCGATCAAGCATGGGCTTTGGATACAAACCTGTAAATCCGATAATCACAATGAAGACACCAATGAGTGCACCTTCACGGAGATTCATTTCTGCGAACTTTGAATTCTCTTCATCGGGCTCTCCGTGGAATACGCGCTGATATGCCCACAGCAAATACAACGCAGCAAGAATCACGCCTGTTGCCGAAATAATTGTCCACCAGCGTGCGGTTTCAAAGGAACCGATCAAGATGAGGAACTCACCGACGAATCCGTTGAGTCCTGGAACCCCAATGGAAGACAACATCACAATCATGAATGCACCGGCGAAAATGGGTGCAACAGATTGCAAACCTTTCAACTCTGCAATCTGGCGTGTGTGACGACGCTCATAAATCATTCCCACGAGCAAGAACAAGGCCCCCGTGGACACACCGTGATTCACCATCTGCACGACACTTCCTGTCAGTGCTTGTGAAGTGATAGCGAAGGTACCAAGAACGATAAAACCTAAGTGAGCCACCGATGAATAGGCCACCAAGCGCTTGAGATCCTTTTGCATTGTTGCAGCAATAGCGCCGTAGATGATTCCAATAGTTGCCAAGGTAAAGAACACGGGCTTGGCCCACACTGCAGCTTCAGGGAACAAGTACAAACCAAATCGAAGCAATCCGTACGTACCCATTTTCAGAAGTACACCAGCCAAAATCACCGAGCCACCCGTAGGTGCTTGCGTATGCGCATCAGGCAACCATGTATGCAACGGGAAGATGGGCACCTTCACCGCGAATGCAATCGCAAACGATACAAAGAGCCAGCGAGCAGTGTTTGTTGCAAAGTCTGCTTGCTCAGCAATAACCACTAGGTCAAAGGTGAGATAGCCAATGTCATTGCGTGCCAACATGGCCGTGGCGATGATGCCCACCAACATGAATGCTGAGCCGAGCATTGTGTACAAGAAAAACTTCGTTGCTGCATATACACGGCTGTCATATCCCCATCCTCCAATGAGGAAATACATCGGCACGAGAACAATTTCGAAAAAGATAAAGAAGAGGAACAAGTCCAGGCTGAGAAAGCTTCCCATTACTCCGGCTTCAAGCAGAAGAAGCCATGCAAAGTAACGCTTCTCGTCATGATGTGGATCAATTCCTGCAATAACCAACGGAAAGAGAATTCCCGTCAACACAACGAGGAACAGTGAGATGCCGTCTACACCAAGATTCCACGAGATTCCCCAACTGGCAATCCATTCATGTTGAGACACAAACTGGAACCCGCTATCGCTGGTATCAAACTTGGCGAGCATCCACAGAGACATTGCCCCCACGCCAACGCTGAAAAGAATGGCGGTCAACTTTGCATATTCAGGACGACGATTACTCATCACCATGACAAGAATTGAGCCCAACAACGGCAGAAGAATCAATGCAGACAAAATGGGAAAAGAACCTGCACCAGATGATGTGCCTGCTGCAAGAAGTGAAGAGATATTCATCACAACAATCCCCTCATTAAGAACCACGCCAGCACAAGAACTGCGCCGATACCGATAATTGCCGCATACGAACGAATAAGACCGTTTTGTAGGCGACTAAAGAACGAACTTGTGGCTTTGACTTCTTTTGCCACTCCATTCACCGCACCATCGACAATGCGAGCATCAAATGCTGCAACACCATCAAAAGCACGACGTCCTGGTCCACCCACAATTGCGCTAATCGCAGAGTCGTATCTCCATCCGTCAGCAAGAAGCTGAGGTTCGACGGGAGCGAGTTTGCCCTTTGAATACACCGCAACTGCGGCCAAGATGCCGGTTGTTGCAATCACAATCGCCAACCCAAGCAGCAACCACTTGTTGTCGTATGCCCAAGTGCCTTTGATGTCCACTTCGGCGTGATGAACCACCGGAGCAAGCCAGTGCTCGAGGAAGTGAGTGCTCTTTGAAAATGGAAGTTGAATTGCTCCACCCACAATTGAAAGACCCGAAAGAACGACGAGTGGAAGCAACATTGTCCAAGGGCTTTCATGCGGTGCGTGGTCGCCATGAGCACCATTTTCTTCCGCGTGATCATTCCATCGGGCCTGTCCAAAGAACACCATGATGACTTGTCGCGTCATGTAGTACGCCGTCAACAACGCCGTCACTACACCAATGACATAGAGCAAACGATTGTTTGCGAACGTGTAGAGAAGAATTTCGTCCTTCGACCAAAACCCTGCAAATGGCGGAACACCTGCGATTGCAAGCCAGCCAATAATGAAGGTAATTCCTGTGACCGGCATGAGTGTGCGCAGTGCACCCATCTTGCGCATGTCTTGTTCATGATGCATGCCATGAATAACTGAGCCAGATCCAAGGAAGAGCAAAGCCTTAAAGAACGCATGAGTCACCATGTGGAAAATCGCAGCCACATATGCGCCTGATCCAATTGCTAAGAACATGAAGCCCAACTGCGACACAGTTGAATAGGCCAACACTTTCTTGATATCTGTTTGCGCAACCGCGATGGTGGCAGCAAACAATGCAGTGAGAGCACCGACCGTAGCGATGACATCACCTGCCCATGGATACGACGCTGCCAGAACTGGAGCAGTGCGCGTTAACAAAAACACACCCGACGTCACCATGGTCGCAGCGTGAATCAATGCCGAAACGGGCGTTGGGCCTTCCATTGCATCAGGAAGCCAAATATAAAGAGGAAGCTGGGCGCTCTTGCCCGCGGCTCCTACAAACAACATCATCGCAATGCCAGTAGCTGCAACTGCACCCATCGCACCAGATTCAGCTGCATGATTGAGACCGTCGTAAGAAATGGTTCCCACAGCGGCAAAGCCGAGGAACATGGCCACCATCATTCCCCAGTCACCTACACGATTGGTAACGAATGCTTTTTTGCCGGCAGTTGCAGCCGAATCGCGCGTGTGCCAGAAAGAAATGAGGAAGTAGGAACACACACCTACGCCTTCCCAGCCCAAGAATGTGACGAGAAGGTTCTCTCCCAACACAAGCACCAGCATGGAGAACACAAACAAGTTCAGATACATGAAGAACTTGGGGAACTTGGGATCGCCATGCATGTAGCCAATTGCATAGAGATGAATTAATGAACCAATACCTGTGATGAATAGGGCCATGGTGACGCTGAGAGGATCAGCCAAGAAGGCAAGATCAATCTGTAAATCTCCCACGGGAATCCATGAATACAAAGTGACAATGCGGCGACGTTCTTCCTCGGGCAACGAGACCATGTCGAGGTAGATGAGGCCTACAACAACGAAGGAAGCCGCCGTCATCAATGCTGCAATGATTCCAGCTCCAGGCTCGCCGAGTCGACGACCGAATAGAAGAACCAGCAGGAAACCTGCCAGAGGCAAAGCGGGTACAAGCCAAATGAGATCCAACATGTGCGCCAACTACCCCTTCAACTCGGTCAAGTCATCGGCGGTCATTCCAGTGCGACGGCGCATGATGGCCACAATGATTCCGAGTCCTACAACTACTTCGGCTGCTGCCACAACCATCACGAACAACACCACGGCTTGACCATTGATGTCATCCAACGAAAGTGCCAAAGCCACAAAACTGAGGTTGACGGCATTCAACATCAACTCAATGCACATAAACATCACGAGTGGATTACGGCGAACTAGTACACCGAAAGCGCCAATTCCGAAAAGGACTGCCGCAAGGATGAGATACCAGCTTGTTGTGGGTTCAATTGCCGAAATCATTGTGCTCATTTCCCCTTCTCCGATGAAGAGATGCGACGGGCCATTAGGACCGTTCCCACCACCGCAACAAGCAACAGCACCGACGTCAATTCAAATGCGAATACATAGTCACCAAAAACCGAACGAGCCACTTGACGAACGTTCGCATCAGGGCTTTCCACAGTGGTGAGATCAAGACCTTCACCTTGACGATTCAAGATGTCTGCAGACGACACCACTGCAGCCGACACGATGGCTGCAATACCTACGCCAATGACAACTGCTAGCGGACGCTGCGCGGTGATGGGTTCCACAGAAATATCTTCAGTTCGGTCGACACCCAACAACATGATGACGAACAAGAACAACACCACAATTGCGCCTGCATACACAATGACCTGCACTGCGGCCAAGAAGTGGGCATGCAACGACACAAACATCACGGCCACACCAAAGAGTGTGAGCACAAGACTCAACGCAGCGTGTACCGGGTTGGGGCGAACGATGACACCTATCGCACCGCCCAAAATCATGATGGAAGCAGCAACAAAAACGAATAGTTCCATTAATGACCACCCTCTTGCGGGGTGTTCTGCGATGCATCACGGGTGTGTTGTTCTGGTTCAGGAGAACGCACTCCGTGCCCAAGCTCTCCACTCCACGACACCACGCCTTCGAAAGTCGCATCGCCCGATGGAGCAGTTGCGCGCATCCAACCAGAGGTCAATGCATCCTCGCCAGGACGCCAGTCTTCCCAAGGCATCTGTTGTGGCTTGCCTTCATCGTCGACTAATAACTCATTCTTTGTGTAAATCGCATCTTTGCGATTCGTAAAAGAGAACTCAAAAAGTTTTGATTCAGTGATGGCCTCAGTGGGGCATGCCTCTACGCATAGATCACAATGGATACAACGCAAATAGTTGATCTCATAGATGTAGCCAAAGCGTTCACCGGGCGAGGTGGGCATATCGGGATCGTTATCGGCACCACGTACATAAATGCACTTCGCTGGGCACACGCCTGCGCACAACTCACAACCAATGCACTTTTCCATCCCGTCTTCGTAACGGTTCAGTACGTGACGGCCGTGAAGACGTTCTGGTTTTTCAATTTTTTCGTCGTGGTCCGACTTCTTCTTGCGTCGATACACGCGCCCACCGGAGTACTCGGTGGTGACTTTGTTTTTTGCACCATGCTGACGAATGGTGACTAAGAATCCGCCTAAGTAACCCATTAGAAACTTGCTCCGTTTTTCTCGCGGTTATTGCGGCTCACCTTGTGGGCGGCGTTCAGCAACACGTAGCCAATAATCAAGACAAGTGCCGTGGAAACAGTGACCACTGTTTGATCCCAACCTGCATTGGTGCCCACACGCTGCGCAGCTAACAAAATAAACCAACCCAAGGCGGCAGGAATCAGAATTTTCCACCCCAAGTTCATCAACTGGTCGTAGCGGAAACGTGGAAGTGTTGCGTGTAGCCATACGTAGAAGTACAAGAACGCGATGACCTTCAACATCAGCCATACCGTTCCTTCCAATGCATTTGGAATCAACGGGATATCCAGCACGGTGTCACCGATGGCAATGGGTTGTGGCCCGCCAAAGAACAATGTGACGATCAGAGCCGACATCGTGATGACGTTCATGAACTCAGCCAAGAAGAACAAGGCGAAGCGAATAGATGAGTACTCGGTATTGAATCCACCTACGAGTTCCTGTTCGGCTTCCACCAAGTCAAATGGCGCACGATTCAATTCCGCTGTAGCAGCAATAAGGAAGATGACAAAGGGGACAAAGCCTGTTGCAACAATGTTCCAGTTACCAATGGACGACTGCGTGTCCACAATTCCTGCTGTCGACAACGTTCCCGACACGATGAGAACTGCACCGATAGACAAACCAAGTGCGGCCTCATAGGAAACCATCTGTGCTGATGCGCGTACCGAGCCCAACAATGGATACTTAGAACCACTTGACCAACCAGCCAACATGATTCCGTACACGGCAATCGAAGAGACCACCAGCGCAAACAGCACGCCCACAGGAGGATCTGCTAACTGCAAACGTGTTTGTTCACCAAACAATGTGACCATGCCGCCGTTGCCATCACGGTAGTCACCACCCAATGGAATGACTGCAAAAGCCAAAAACGCTGGAACTAATGACAGATACGGTGCGAGTCGGAATACAAAACGATCGGAACGCTCTGGTAACAGATCTTCTTTGAAGAACAGCTTGATTCCGTCTGCAAGTGTTTGCAAAAGACCCCAAGGACCAGCTTTATTCGGTCCCACACGGTTTTGCATGCCCGCAATAGTTTTGCGTTCAAACCACACCATCAACATGGTGGCGATGAGTCCCAACACAAACACAATAAGAACTTTGACCAACACGATGAGCAACGGCGTCCAGAAAAGATCGCCTTCCAACAACGGATCAATCGCGAGCAATGTACTCATCACATTGACTCAATTCTTACGTCGACAACATCGTCAGCACGTCGAATCAGTTCTCGAATATCAGCACCTGGCTGATTAAACGGAACAAATGCGGTTCCGCGTGGAATGTGATCCGATACGTGCACAGGAAGAACAATGCTGCTGTGTGCATTGGACACCTTCACAGAGGCACCTTCGGCAACCCCTACTCGATCAAGATCCAAAGAATGAATCCATACGCCAGCACCCGGTGCCAGTTCGGACATTGATGGACTTGTCACAGTTCCCACTGCCTTGTCGTACAACTTGCGCGACACATTGATGCGGAAGTCATAAGAGTTACGTGGTGGCACTACTGGCGCGGGTACTGAT